>ENA-UOOC01000070-UOOC01000070.1-human-gut-metagenome-genome-assembly--contig:-C48old-NODE-70-length-119947-cov-13.687619_pt1 | contig 119947 bp, 117 predicted proteins | sample MGYA00242469_ERZ724016 | MGnify/ENA metagenome assembly ERZ724016 | reverse complement strand
TTTGCGCTTATGGCTGCCTGATTTTTTGTGGGGTTGCGGAGCGAGGCCTATTTATCGAATTAAGTATATCAAACGCGCAATGGCGCTGTCAAGTAAAAGCCACCGGATTGACCGATGGCTTTGTATTTTATCTCGTCTGTATCTTCTGCGCAACCAATATGAAGCGGTGCTGAAGGCTTTCTATGAAGCCCATCTCCTGCACCTCTTCATTGAGGGCAAGCAGCTCGCGCCGGCACCTGTCCACCGAAAAGCCGGGAAATTCCCAGCCCACTATGTGCGCAAAGTACGCAAGCGCGCCAACGTCATTGAACCTGAGCTTTGGAAAATACTCCTGCCCATAGAGAATATTGAACCCGTACCCACGGAAGGCTTCCGCCGCGTTTTTAAGGCAATGGCCCGGGAACGGGGGTTCGTATTCGGGCAAAAGCCTGCGCGAAAGGGCGCGGTTGTCCCGCTGGCCAATCTGTTCGGTTATGAACAATCCGCCGGGCTTGAGCACGCGGAACAGTTCTTCTATCATATATCCGCCATGGCGGCTGAGCACCCTGTCGAACATATCGTCTTCAAAGGGCAGCTCCTCTTCGTCCACGTTACAGAACGCCGTCCGTATACCGAGGGGGGCAAGCTGCTCCACACAGCTTTCATAATCCCGCTCGTCCGATTCGGTGGCGCAGGTAAGCTCATACGGATGCCTAAGGCTAAGGAGGAAGCCGCCGTCGCCCGTGTCCATATCAAGGAGCATATCCGTATCCTTTAGCCGCATCAGCACCTCTTCGCGGTAATCCCACGGGAGCGGTTCGCTTTCCCACCGCCCGTCAAGGTGCATCAGCTCCCATCCGCCAAACGGGAACTGCTCTTCAAAGCGCCACATGTCTATAAGCTGCTTTTCGTCTGCGTAATACATAAGTAATGCCTATCCTCAAAACCCGCAATACAGCTGTTTGTATATCCCTCGCCTTACAGCGCGGCGTTCAGGCGCGCGCGGCTGAGCCTGAGCCTTCTAAGGCTTTCTTCCCTGCCCAGGAGCACTGCTATCTCTATCGCGCCGCCGGGGGTAACGGCCTTGCCCGCCATGCCTATGCGCACGGGCCAAAGCAGCGTGCCGTTCTTCATGCCGTTGGCTTCCGCCATGCCTATAAGCAGGCTGTGCAGGCTTTCTTCTTCCCAAGCCGGCAGCGCCTCAAGCGCGGGAATTACCATATCAAGCACCTTAGCGGAAACCTCCGCGTTTGTCTTGGACTTTTTGTTGGTGAAAAGCACAATGTCGAATTCCTCGTCCATTTTGGTAAGGAAGTCGGTTATATCCGCCATCTGGGAGAATATTTCAAGTCTGGGCTGCAAAATGCGGCGCAGCACGCCCTTATCCATATGGGCTATGCCGGCCTTTTCGTACCACGGCTCGGCCGCCGCGTCGAACTCCTCCGCGCTCATGCGGCGGATATATTCGGCGTTCATCCAGGTGAGCTTTGCAACATCGAATATAGCCGGGGATTTGCTCATGCCGGATACGTCAAATGCATCAACAAGCTCGTCAAGCGTGAAGAACTCCCTGTCGTCGCCCGGGTTCCAGCCAAGGAGGGCAACGTAATTGACTATTGCGTCCTTCAGATAGCCCTTGGCAAGATAATCTTCAAAATATGCGTCGCCATCGCGCTTGGAAAGCTTATGCTGCGCATCGCGCATAATGCTGGTCATGTGAATATACACGGGCTTTTCCCAGCCGAAAGCATCATAAAGCAGATTGTACTTGGGCGTGGAGGAAAGATATTCCATGCCGCGCATAACGTGGGTTATGCCCATAGTATGGTCGTCTATAACGTTTGCAAAGTTATAGGTGGGCATGCCGTCCGCCTTAATGAGTATCATGTCGTCAAGCTCCGCGCAATCCACCTTTATGTGGCCGTATATGGCGTCGTCAAAGCTGGCCTCGCCGTGCTCAGGCACGTTCTGGCGGATAACATAAGGCTCTCCCGCGGCAAGGCGTCGCTCAACCTCCGCCTTATCCATATGCAGGCAATGCTTGTCGTACTTAAACGTTTCGCCCCTTTCGGCGGCGGCGGCGCGGCGCGCGTCCAGCTCTTCGTTGGTGCAGAAGCAATAATAAGCCTTGCCCATTTCGACAAGCCGCTTTGCGTAGGGCAGATACATATCCTTCCTTTCGCTCTGCACATACGGGCCGAATTCGCCGCCCACGTCCGGGCCCTCGTCCCAGTTCATGCCTATGCTTTTAAGCGTGCGGTAAATAACCTCCGTCGCGCCCTCAACATAGCGGTTGCGGTCGGTATCCTCAATGCGCAGTATGAATTTGCCGCCATGGTGGCGCGCATACAGCCAAGTGTAGAGCGCGCTCCTAAGGTTGCCTATGTGCATATACCCCGTCGGGGACGGGGCAAATCGTGTTCTGACCATATCAGCCATTTGTGTGTCTCCCTGTGTAATAAAATCGTATTGCCTATTGTATTCCCAGTCGGGCTTTAAGCCCATCCTGCAATATTTGCGAAAAATTCACGCCTGCGCGCTCTGCCTCTATATTCAGCCAGCTTGGTATGGTAAGCGTTTTTTTCACGGCGCGGTTCTCGTTTGCGCGGCGGTATTCGTCCGTATCCAGCAGAACAAGGCTCTTTACCTGCCCTTCTTCGGTTCTTATGTCCTCAATCGGCGTTGGCGCGGGTATTTCCTCGCCGTGGTTTTCCGCATCCCAAAGCCACATCGCGCCCGCGTCCGTTATCATTTCAAATGCGTCTGCAATGGTGTCCGCACCGGTTATGCAGCCGGGCAGATCCCTAAGCTCTGCCGAATAGCCATCGTCGGCCGGGGTAAATACAGCGCCATAAATATATTTCATACTGCGGCTCCTTTCCGTTGTTTATTTTAATCCCGCCGCCTTTAATATGCCCTCTATGGTATATTTGTTCGGCTCGGTATGCCTTGGAATGGTAAGCTTTACGCCCGGGCGGGACGGGTTCACTGCCAAATCATGCCTGCTGCCGGGCGTTATTACCCAGCCGTTCTGCTTAAGTAGCTTTACAAGCTCCCTTTTGTTCATAAAGCCCCCTTGGTATATAGTATTCTAACACGTATTAACACGTGTGTCAAGGCTTTGGGCAGATACTCTCCGCCCAAAGCCCGCAAAATCACATCTTAAAACTATCCTTCAGCCCGACTGCGCGGTTGAACACGGGGTGCTCGCTCGTGTGGTCAAGGTCCGTGCAGAAGTAGCCTATGCGCATGAACTGGAACTTGTCCCCGGGCTTGGCCGCGGCAAGGGCGGGTTCAACGTAGCCGTGCTTTACGATGATGGAATCGGGGTTCATCAGTTCCACAAAGTCGCGCTCCACGCCGTCGTTAGGATCGTCCAGCATCATGGCCTCATACAGGCGGAACTCCGCGGGGGACGCGGCTTTGGCGTTTACCCAATGCAGCGTGCCCTTCACCTTGCGCTCGCATTCGCCGCTGCGGGTTTCGGGATCGTATGTGCAGTAAACGGTTGTAACGTTGCCGTTTTCGTCGGTTTCGTAGCGGGTGCATTTTACTATGTATGCGCCCTTGAGCCGCACTTCGCCATCGGGCTTCAGGCGGAAATACTTCTTGGGCGGGTCATAGGAAAAGTCGTCCCGCTCAATGTAAAGCTCCTTACCAAACGCTACCTTGCGCGTGCCTGCGGTTTCGCTGCCGGGCAGGTTTTCAAGCTCTACATCTTCTTCCTTATCCTCCGGCCAGTTTTCTATAACAAGCTTTATCGGGTCAAGCACGGCGCACATACGGTACGCCTTGGCGTTAAGATCCTCCCTCAGGCAGTGTTCAAGCATTGCGCTGTCCACTATGCTGTCCGCTTTTGCAACGCCTATCCTGTTGAGGAAGTCCTTTATGGCCTCTGGCGTATAGCCGCGGCGGCGCAGCGCGCAAAGGGTGGGCATGCGCGGATCGTCCCAGCCGGAAACGTAATGCTCCTCCACAAGGCGCCTGAGATAGCGCTTGCTCATTATGGTATTGGTAAGATTCAGCCGCGCGAACTCTATCTGCCTGGGCTTATGTTCAAATTCGCACTGTTCAACTACCCAGTTGTAAAGCGGCCTGTGCGCTTCGTATTCAAGGGAGCAGAGGGAATGGGTTATGCCCTCGATGGCATCCTGAATGGGATGCGCAAAGTCATACATGGGATAGATGCACCATTTTGTGCCGGTGTGATGATGCGGCACATGCTTTATGCGGTATATGGCAGGATCGCGCATGTTTATATTGGGGCTGGCCATGTCTATCTTGGCGCGGAGGGTGCGCGCGCCGTCCTCAAATTCGCCGTTGCGCATGCGGTAGAACAAATCAAGGTTCTCCTCAACGCTCCTGTCGCGATAGGGCGAGTTTTTGCCGGGTTCGGTCAGCGTGCCGCGGTATTCGCGCATTTCGTCCTTTGAAAGATCGTCAACGTAAGCCACGCCCTTTTTGATGAGCTTCACGGCGTATTCAAAGCAATCGTCAAAATAATCGCTGCCGTAGCACAGCTTGTCCCAGTTAAAGCCCAGCCAGCGTATGTCGTATTCTATCGCGTCCACAAACTCCTCCTTCTCCTTGGTGGGGTTTGTGTCGTCAAAGCGCAGATTGCACTTGCCGCCGAACTTTTCCGCCATGGAAAAGTCTATATACAGCGCCTTAACGTGGCCAATGTGCAAATAACCGTTAGGCTCCGGCGGGAAGCGGGTCTGGATATGGGAAAGTCCCTTCTCCTGAATGTCCTGCTGTATAAACTCCTCTATAAAGTTTTTTGGTGCAAGCTTGGCTTCTTCCATATCCTTTTCACGTCCTTTCAAAAATAAAAAAATTTTCCGCCTATGGCGGTACATATCATTATCTTTAATATTGTCCCTATTGTCAAGATTTTTTGCCCGTTTCACTCTATATGCACGCGCTTTATTTCGTTGCCGGCCCTTCCTATATATTTAAGCAGGTCCTCCATGCTTATTGCAAGCGACGCCGTGGCCACGCACGGATGCACGCACACCATGTTCATATCAAAAATATCCTCGTCAATAGCCACCACAACGTCCCTTGCGCTTTCGCGGTAAAGCGCCATAGGCGTTACGCTGCCCGCAACAAGCCCCAGCTTGTCCATAAGCTGCGCATCGGAGCAAAAGCTCAGCCGCGACGAACCAAGCTGCCTTGAAACCTCCCCCGTTTTGAACGGCTTATCCGCCCGTATCAGCAAAAGATAAGACCGAGTGCCGCTGCGGTTGCACAAAAACAGATTCTTAAAATGCTGCGCCCCTATGTCCGCGCCTATGCCTTCGCAGTCGTGCATCGTGCGCGCACAGGGATGCTCGTAGCGGCGGTACTGTATGCCCATTTCGTCAAGCAGCTCCAGCACCGGCCTTTCGCGTTCGTCTATCGCCATCGTTCTCACCTTCCCGGCATATATTTACACATAAACATATATTATAGCATAGCACGCTTTGGGCGAAAAGGGCTAAACAACCGAAATATAGCAAATGCTTATAATAAGGCGTTAATATTTATACACAAACGTAAAGCTCCCCTAAATTGCAGGCTTAACGGGGGCATTCGCCGATAAATACATAACAAACGATAAAACACGGCTTTAGCCGCTTGCAAATAAACATTCCGTTAAGTATAATGATAATAGGCATAGTTGCCTTAACATCGGGTTTATGCAACGGAGCATGCACTGATATGCCATATATGGCAGCTCTTTATAATAAGCGCTGCTTATGGCATAATTATAAGCAAAAGGAGGAAAATGCCTTGGCAACCATGATTGAACGCATCGCGGCGGCGGAGGAACAGGCCGCGGCGATAAAGAAGCAGGCAGCGGCGGATGCGCGCGCACGCATAGACGCGGCGCAGCAGGCGGCGGACAAGGCCACCGCGGACGCACGCGCAGAGCAGCGCGCAAAGCTGGCAGAAGCGGAAAAGCAGGCCGAAGCCGAAGGGCAGAAGCTTTTTGACGCGATAATGGCCGAAAACGCCGAACGCGCGGATAGCGAGCGCGCCGCAGCGGCGAAGAAGCTTTATGCGGCGGCGGAATATATAATAGGAAAGGCGGGACAGGCATGATAGTTCCAATGAAGCGGCTCACGCTTATCGGCCTATCCTGCGAAAAGGAAAGCACCCTGAAGGCGCTGCAAAGGCTGGGCGCGGTGCAGCTTATTTCCGAAGGGGAACTGACCGACAGCGAAAAGCTTAGGCAGCTTACCGCCAAGGCGGACAGGCTTAACGCCGCACGCAGGGCCATAAAGCCATATTATAAAAAGCCCATGCTCTCCCCCACCCCGCAGTGTACCGAGGAGGAGCTTGAAGCCGTTCAGCCGGAGGGCGACGCGCTTTGCCAAAGCATAGAAAAGCTGGAAGCGGAGCAGGCGGAGAAGCGGGCGGAGCTTGAAAGGCTGGCGGCGCTGAGGGCGCAGCTTGAGCCATTCCGCGAGATGCTGACCCCGCTTGAGGCCATACATTCCACCAAGCACATAGCATACATACTTGGCACGGCGGACACGAAGGCAATGGACGCAGTGGATAATATTGAAGCAGCGCTCGATACGCACATCGGCCTTGAAGCATACCCGAACGAAAACCTTACGGCAGTTGTTATAGCCTGCAACAGGGACGAGCGGGACGCCATACTGCGCTACGTTAAGGACGCGGGCTTCAATGAGTTCATACCGCCAAAGCTTACCGGCACGGCGAGCGAGAACATGGAAAAAGCCGCAAAGCAGATGGACGCGACAGAGGCGGAGCTTTACAGGATAGCATCCGAGCTGACGGCAGCAGCGGAGAAGCGCAGCCGGCTTGACATGGCTGCGGACGCATACGCCATAGAAAAGCAGCGCGCGGAGGGCGAAACGGCGCTCAAGTCCACGCAGTATGCATATATACTGGATGGCTGGGCACGTGCGGACAAGCTGGACGAAATTCAGCTTGCGGTTTCATGCGTTACGGACGCATATTATATCGAAACGCGCGATCCTTACGCCGACGAAAACCCGCCCACGGCCACGAAGAACAAAAAGCTGATCGAGCCGTTTGAGGTCATAACCGAAATGTATGCCCTGCCGTCCTACCGCGGGATAGACGCGGCGGCGGTGATGGCGCCGTTTTACTTTTTGTTTTTCGGCATGATGCTGTCAGACTTTGGGTACGGCATGCTGCTTTTCATAGGCGGGCTGCTATTCACCCGCTTCCTAAAGCCCAAAGGGGACACGGCCAAGCTTGTTAAGGTGATAACCTACGGCGGACTTTCAACGATGCTGTGCGCGCCGTTTATAGGCACGTTCTTCGGCGTTGAATGGAACGATCTGTTCAATACCACCGTATTCCCCCTGCTGTTCGATCCCATGACGGACGTTATGCAGATGATGCTGCTTTCCTGCGGGCTGGGCATAGTGCATATGTATACGGGCATAATCGTGAAAATGTATATGTGCTTCCGCGACGGCGACCCGCAAAGCGCCATATTCGATCAGCTAAGCTGGATGCTGCTTTTGACGGGGCTTATACTGCTCTTTGCCGCGCCCGCGATAAAGACGGTATCGCTCGTGCTGATAGCGCTTGGCGGCGGCATGCTGCTGCTGTTCTCCGGCCGGTCGGTAAAGAACCCCATACTTCGCCTTGGCAAAGGCTTGAGCGCGCTTTATAACATAACAGGGTACTTGAGCGATATTCTCTCCTATGTGCGCATATTCGCGCTTGGCCTTGTTTCGGGCGCGATGGGCATGGTGTTCAATCTTATAGGCGGCATGGTATATGATGCGCTGGGCGGGCTTGGCATAATAGGCATTGTGATAGGCTTTATACTGGCGGCGGCGCTGCTTATCGCGCTGCACATGTTCAGCCTTTTCATAAATACGCTGGGCGCGTTCGCGCACACGGCAAGGCTGCAGTTTATAGAGTTCTTCGGCAAGTTCTATGAAGCGGACGGCGTTAAGTTCAAGCCGCTCGCCATGAATACGGACACCGTGAACGTTATAGATTCCGGCGCGGAATAATTTGCGTTTAACCCGCCATGGCGGGATGAAATAATAACCAATTACATCAATTTTTTCAGGAGGAACATTAAAAATGGAAGGCAGTATTTTTTCCACCCTTACTTCAAACGAACTCGGCATATTCTTCACGGGTCTCGGCGTTGCGCTTTCGGCCATACTTTCGGGCATAGGCTCCGCCATAGGCGTGGGCAAGGCCGGTCAGGCCGCCGCCGGCGTTATAGCCGATCAGCCGGAGCGCTTCGGCAACTGCCTGGTGCTTGAGCTGCTGCCCGGTTCGCAGGGTATATACGGTTTCGCCGTATCCATACTTATACTCATATTCTCAGGCCTTCTCGGCGGCAGCACCGAATCAATAACCTTCAGCCGCGGCCTTGCGTACTTCGCGGCCAGCCTGCCGGTGGGCTTCGGCGGTCTGCTTTCCGCCATACATCAGGGCAAGGTTTCCGCAGCCGGCATACAGATGCTTGCAAAGCGCGCCGACGGCTTCGGCAACGGCATGATGCTTGCGCTGATGGTTGAAACCTACGCGCTGCTTTCGCTTATAGTCAGCGTGTTCCTGGTGCTCTTCGCGTAATTTTTGCGTGGGGAGGAAACCAAACATGGCAAACAACAATTCGGGCGCGGATGCGCTGATAGGGCGCATATTGGCGGACGCGCAGGCCGAAGCCGACACAGCCCTTGCGGACGCCGACAAGGAGGCCGAACGCATAGCGCTGATAGCCAAGGACGAATGCTTCCGCACAGAAAACGAAACGGAGCTTAGAACAAAGCGGCTCAACGACGCGGCGCAGGAAAAAAGCCGCACGAACGCCGCGCTTGATTCGCGCAAATACGCGCTGAAGGTAAAGCGTGCGCTGATAGACGAAGCGTTTGCACTGGCGGCGGAACGCATGGAGCAAAAGAGCGACGCTGAGCGAAGCGCGCTGATAAAGGCGCTGCTCATACGCGAAGCGGAAGGCGGAGAAACGATAATCCCCGCCGCGCGTGACGAAGCAAATGTGAAAAGCGTGCTTGCCGAGGTGAACGCCGCGCTTGCCGAAAGCGGCCGCGCCCCGCTTACGATTGCTCCGGCGGATGCTGACATTAGCGGCGGCTTTATACTGAAGGCCGCGGGATACGAAAAGAACTGCTCCTTCGCGGCGGTGCTCAGGGAAGTGCGCGCGGCGGAGGAAAGCGCGGTAGCCGGAATACTGTTCGAATGATAAAGTCTAAAAGGAAGGCGGTAACACGATCATGCCACAGAACAGCGCAATTTACGCCGTTTCGCGCATACGCTCGCGTGAGCGCAGCCTTATAGACCGCGAAACGGTAAAGCGAATGAGCGAGGGCACGGCGGAGGAAGCCTGGCGCATGCTTACGGAAATGGGCTACGGCGCCAAGCCGGACGCCGAATATATGGACAGCGAGGCGCTTATAGAAAGCGAGCTTGAGCGGACAAACGCGCTCATAAAAGAAGTGACCACGGACGAAAGGCTGACGGACATTTTCTTCCTGGGCGCAGATGCAACGAACCTGAAGCTGTTCCTCAAGCGCAGGCTTATCGGCGCGGACGCGGGCGGAATTTATGCCCACGGCGGGCTTTACGAGTCGAAGGAGCTGATACGCATGGTGCAGGCGAAGGACTATAAGCCCCTGCCCGAAAAGATGGCCGCGGCTATGGACAGGGCGGAGGCCGAGATAGCCGCCGGGCGCATAGACCCCGCGCGCATAAGCACCATAATAGACCAAGGATATATCGACCACGCGCTTGCGGCGGGCAATGCGTTCGTAACGGCATATTTTAAGGCGACGTGCGATTTTGACAATCTTATCGCCATGGCGCGCATGAAGGCGCTTGGCGCGGACGAGAAGCGGCTTGAAACGCTGCTGCTCACGGGCGGGGACATCGACCCAAAGGCGATAGTAAAAGCCTACCAAAGCCACATGGGCGAAGGCCATGCAAAAAGCCTGCCCGCGGGCGAAATGAAGGCGGAGCTGCAAAAGGCGCTTGAGGAATACGCCCAAAGCGGAGACGCGGCGGCGCTCGAGCGGGCGCGGGACAATGCGCTCATGCGCTTAGCCTCCCGCGGGAAGAACGATATAGACACCATCGCGCCCGTAATAGGGTTCCTGCTTGCAAAGCGGCAGGAGGCGAAGGTTGTAAGGCTTATTATGACGGCGCTGAGGAACAGGCTTGGCGCGGACGTTATCGCGGAAAGGATGAGGATGCTTTATGGCGAATGATTTCCATGAAATAGCCATGATAGGCGACCGCGACAGCGTGCTGCTTGCAAAGGCGGCGGGGCTTGCCGTGTTCGCGGAAACGGACGGCGCGGCGGCTGCGCGGCGCATACACCGGCTTGCCAAGGGCGGCGTAAAGGTGATATTCATAACGGAGCCGCTCTTTGCGCAGTGCGGCGAGGCAGTGGAACAATACAAGCGCGAATCCGTGCCGGCGATAATCCCCATTCCCGATTCGCACGGCAGCACGGGCGTTGCCATGGCGCAGATAAAGAGCAACGTTGAAAAGGCGATAGGCGCAGACATATTATTTAATTGATAAGGAGCGGCAAATGGCAATAAAAGGAACCATAGTAAAGGTATCGGGCCCCCTTATAGTGGCCGACGGCATGGCGGACGTGCAGATGTACGACGTGGTGCGCGTTAGTGAAAAAAAGCTGATCGGCGAGGTTATAGAGCTGCGCTCTGACCGCGCGAGCATACAGGTATATGAAGAAACGGGCGGCATAGGCCCGGGAGAGCCGGTTGAATCCACCGGCGCGCCGCTGAGCGTTGAGCTTGCGCCGGGGCTTATAGAATCGATATACGACGGCATACAGCGCCCCCTGAACGTTATACGCGAGCAGGCGGGAGACAGAATAAACCGCGGCATAAGCGTAAACGCCATTGACCACGAAAAGCTTTGGAACTTTGTTCCCGTGGCAAACGTGGGCGACGAAGTGAGCGCGGGCGACGTGCTGGGCACAGTGCAGGAAACAGAAGCCGTGCTCCATAAAATAATGGTGCCAAACGGCGTGAGCGGCAAGGTAACATGGATATATTCGGGCGAAGCGAACGTGCTTGAGCCGATAGCGAAAATCGCTACCGATAAGGGCGAAATAGAGCTGCCCATGCTCCAGAAGTGGCCCGTGCGCCGCGGCAGGCCCTATAAGGAAAAGCTTGCCCCCACGGAGCCGATGGTAACGGGCCAAAGGGTAATAGATACGCTGTTCCCCGTTGCAAAGGGCGGCGTGGCGGCGGTTCCCGGGCCGTTCGGCAGCGGAAAGACGGTTGTGCAGCATCAGCTTGCCAAGTGGGCCGATGCGGACATTATAGTATACGTCGGCTGCGGCGAACGCGGCAACGAAATGACGGACGTGCTTATGGAGTTCCCCGAACTCAAGGACCCGCGCACGGGGCTGAGCCTTATGAAGCGCACGGTGCTTATAGCAAACACGTCGGACATGCCCGTGGCCGCGCGCGAAGCGAGCATATATACCGGCATAACAATAGCCGAATACTTCCGCGACATGGGCTACAAGGTGGCAATAATGGCGGATTCCACCAGCCGCTGGGCGGAGGCGCTGCGCGAAATGAGCGGCCGCCTTGAGGAAATGCCCGGCGAAGAAGGCTATCCCGCGTATCTTTCCAGCCGCCTTGCGGAATTCTATGAGCGCGCGGGCTGCGTAAAGGCGCTCGGTAAAGAAGGGTGCACCGGCGCAATAACCGCCATAGGCGCGGTTTCACCCCCGGGCGGAGACATAAGCGAGCCCGTATCGCAGGCGACGCTTAGAATAGTTAAGGTATACTGGGGTCTTTCGAGCAAGCTTGCCTATGCGCGCCACTTCCCCGCAATAGACTGGCTGCAAAGCTATTCGCTTTATCTTGACAGGCTGGAAAACTGGTTCGACCGCAACGTGAGCGGCGAATGGGCTAACATGGTAAAGCGCACCATGACCATACTTCAGGAGGAAAGCGAGCTTGAGGAAATAGTCCGCCTTGTGGGTATAGACGCGCTCAGCTTTGCCGACAGGCTCACGCTTGAGGCCGCGCGCAGCATACGCGAGGATTATCTGCACCAGAACGCATTCCACGAGGTGGATACTTACACCTCCCCCGAAAAGCAGTGCATGATGCTAAAAACCATACTTGCCTATTACGATTTGGGCAAGGACGCGCTTGAAAACGGCGCAAGCTTCAATAAATTGAGCACGCTGCCCGTGCGCGAAGCCATAGGCAGGCTGAAATACGTTCCGGAAAGCGAAACCAAGGCGCGCTATGACGAAATAATGGCCGAGCTTAATTCCGAAATAAGGAGCCTTACGGACGGAGGTAACGAGGATGCGTAAAGAATACCGCACAATAAAGGAAGTCGTAGGCCCGCTGATGATGGTTGAAGGCGTGGAGGGCGTTAAGTACGACGAGTTGGTTGAAATAGAGCAGGCCAACGGCGAAATACGCCGCGGCAGGGTGCTGGAAATAAATCAGGATAAGGCGCTGCTTCAGCTTTTTGAAGGCTCTCAGGGCCTGAGGATAAGCGATTCCAAGGCGCGCTTTTTGGGCCACAGCATAGAGCTTGCCGTGGCGCCCGACATGCTGGGCAGGGTATTCGACGGCATGGGCCGCCCCAAGGACGACGGCGAGCCGCTGATTGCCCAAAAGCGCATGGACATAAACGGCGCGCCCATAAACCCCGCCGCGCGCGACTATCCTTCCGAATTTATTCAGACGGGCATAAGCGCGATAGACGGCCTTAACACGCTCGTCAGGGGCCAGAAGCTGCCCGTATTCTCCGGCAGCGGCCTGCCGCATGCGCAGCTTGCCGCGCAGATTGCGCGCCAGGCGAAGGTGCTGGGCGCGGACGAAAGCTTTGCTGTTGTTTTCGCGGCTGTCGGCATAACGTTTGAGGAAGCGGACTTCTTCATAAACGATTTCCGCTCCACCGGCGCAATAGACCGCACGGTAACGTTCGTTAACCTTGCAAACGACCCGGCGATAGAGCGTATTGCCACGCCGCGCATGGCAATAACCGCCGCGGAGTATTTGGCATACGATCTCGGTATGCACGTGCTTGTTATAATTACGGACATAACCAACTATGCCGAGGCCCTGCGCGAGGTTTCCGCCGCCCGTAAGGAGGTTCCCGGCCGCAGGGGTTATCCGGGCTATCTTTATACCGACCTTGCAACAATGTATGAGCGCGCGGGCAGGATAAAGGACAACAAGGGCTCGATAACCATGATACCCATACTCTCCATGCCCGAGGACGACATTACCCACCCCATACCCGATCTGACCGGCTACATTACCGAAGGGCAGATAATCCTTTCGCGCGAGCTGCACCGCCGCGGCATTACGCCGCCCATAAACGTGCTGCCTTCGCTGAGCCGATTGAAGGACAAGGGCATAGGCAAGGGCAAAACGCGCGAGGACCACGCGGATACCATGAATCAGCTTTTCGCCGCGTATTCCCGCGGTAAGGACGCGAAGGAGCTGGCCGTAATACTGGGCGACGCGGCGCTGAGCGACACGGATAAGCTTTACGCAAAGTTTGCCGATGCATTTGAAGAGCAGTATGTTTCCCAAGGGTATTACACCAACCGCACCATAGAGGAAACGCTGAACATAGGCTGGCAGCTTTTGTCCATACTGCCGCGCACGGAATTGAAGCGCATAAGGGACGAATATTTGGACAAATATCTGCCCAAGGCGGAAGAATAAGCCGCACGGCATAGCAAAGGAGGCGAACTATGGCTGCATTGCAGGTAAAGCCCACAAGGATGGAGCTTTCCAACCTGAAAAAGAAAAAGAAGGTCGCCGTCCGCGGTCATAAGCTGATGAAGGACAAGCGGGACGAGATGGTGCGCCGCTTCATAATATACGTCAGGCGGAACAAGGAACTGCGCGAGCAGGTGGAGGAAAAGCTTGGGCAGGCGATGCAAAGCTTTGTGCTGGCGCGCGCGGGCATGGGCAACGCGGATATAGAGGAAGCGCTGTGCTACCCCGCCCGCCCTGCCAAAATAACGGTAGGCACGCAGCAGGTGCTCGGCGTGCAGGCGCCCAAGCTTGACCTTGTTGCAAGCACGGACGCGATAGAACTGCCCTACGGCATGGCCAACACCAGCGCGGAGCTGGACGGCGCGGTGAAGCAGTTCAGCGAGCTGCTGCCGCTGCTCATTGAGCTTGCGGAGGTTGAAAAGATATGCAACCGCCTTGCGGACGAGATCGAAAAGACCCGCCGCCGCGTGAACGCGCTTGAGTACGTTATGATTCCCCAGTTTGACGAGGCTATCCGCGCCATCACCATGAAGCTGGACGAAAACGAGCGCGGCAACCTGACGCGGCTTATGAAAACAAAGGAAATGCTGGCGAATAAGTAAAAGGCTTGCAAAGCAATTGGACGCGGTTAACCGCGTCCAATTTTATATGCTATAATATTTTTTATCCTTGCCGCAATAAAACGCGGCGTTTTTCCGTTTACGTTATGAAAGGAGCGCTGAACGATGCTGATATGCCTTAATACCGTTGCCCCGCAGAGCGCGGACGAACGCGAAACGATGGAGCGATGCATTGCCCGCCTGGCAAACGGCGACGCGGCAGCCATGGAGCCGCTTTATAACATTGCCAACGCGGCGGTATACGCATTCGCACTGTCCATGCTGAAAAACCGGCACGACGCGGAGGAGGCGGCGCAGGACTGCTTCGTGAAGGCATACGCGGGCGCGGGAACATACAGGCCGCAGGGGAAGCCGATGGCCTGGCTTATCACAATAACCCGCAACATATGCCTGGACCGGCTGCGGGAGCGCGCAAAGCACGCCCATGCCCCGATGGAGGATTGGGAAAGCTATGTTGAGCAGGCGGCGGTATCCAGCGAGGACAGATTGGTGCTGGAGCAATGCATGAACGCGCTTGACGACGCGGAGCGGCAAATAGTCGTTCTGCATGCGGTAGGCGGCATGAAGCACCGCGAAACCGCGCATCTGATGGGCATGACCCTTACGGCGGTACTTTCAAAATACAGCAGGGCCATAAAAAAGCTGAAGGCAAATATTATGCAGACGGAGGGCATCTAACATGAAAAAGAATCAGGTAGAGCAGAGCGTGAAGCGCGCATTTGTCAATGCCGCCCCGTATCAGCTGGACAAGGTGACGGAAAAATGCAAAGAACAGAAAGGCAAGGTAATACCATTGGAAAATAAACAGGTAAAGAAGAGCATTAACAAAACATTCGCCCGAATAGCCGCCGCTGCTTCGGCGCTGGTGCTGATGATAATGGGCAGCTATGCATACGGCGAAAGGTACGGCGTTGCGTCCACCGTTGCGCTGGACGTGAACCCCAGCATTGAAATAGGCGTAAACAAGGGCGAAAAGGTAGTTTACGTTACGCCGAAGAACGAGGACGGCAAAAAGGTGATAGGCGACATGAAGCTTGAAGGCAGCGACATAAAGGTTGCCGTGAACGCGCTGATAGGCTCCATGCTGCGCGAAGGCTACATTTCCGAAATGGCCAATTCAATACTTATAAGCGTTAACGGGGACGACGCGGAGAAGAACGCCGCAATGCAGAGCGCGCTCAGCGCGGAGGTGACGGATATGCTGAACACCGGCAGCTTTCAGGGCGCGGTGCTGAGCCAAACCATAACGAGCGACCCCGAAACCAAACGCCTTGCGGAGGAATACGGCATAACGGAGGGCAAGGCGCAGCTTATACGGCAGATAACCGAAAACAATGCCGCGCATACGTTTGAAGAGCTGGCGGAGCTGAGCGTGAACGAGCTGAACCTGATAGGCGAAAGCGGCACAAAGAGCATAACCAACGTGACCTCCGCCGGCACGGCAAGCGAGCGCGCATACATAGGCGAGGCCGAGGCAAAGCGGATAGCCCTTGCCCACGCGGGCGTGAACGAAGGCGACATTTATGATTACGAATTTGAAATGGACTACGAGCACGGCGCAATGATATACGAGCTGGAATTCGACTGCGCCGGCAGCGAATACGAATACGACATAAACGCCAAAACGGGTGAAATAATAAAGTTTGAGGCCGACAGGCGCGGCAGCGTCTCCCCCTCCCCCGCGCCCGACGCGGCGACCGCGCCCGCATCCACCCCCACCCCTTCATCCACCCCCAAGCCCACCGCCAATGCCGAAAGCGGATACATAGGCGAATCAAAGGCAAAGCAGATCGCCCTTGCCCACGCGGGCGTAAGCGAAGGCAGCATACGCGAATTCGAATGCGAGCTCGACCGCGAGGACGGCATAATGGTATACGAAATAGACTTTGAGTGCGGCAATTACGAATACGAATACGAAATAAATGCCGCAACGGGCGAAATAGTGAAATATGATATAGAGGAAGAGTAAGCAATACTCAAAAGGGGGACGCACAGCGTCCCCACATCTTTACAATCTCTTACGCTCACCCGCCGTCAGCGGATTTCGCCCTGCGTAAGCAGGATTTCACTGCCATGCCCTACTCCTCCTCTATCTCGTTCAGGCCGAGCTTTTTGCGTATGGCGCGGCCTGTGGGGGTGGCGGCGCAGCCGCCGCGCGCGGTCTCGCGCAGGTCGGGGCTCATAAGGCGGCCCACGGAGCGCATCGCCATAACGGTTTCATCGAAGGGGATAAGGCTGGGTATGCCCGCAAGCGCCATATCCGCGCTGATTAGCGCATTCATCGCGCCGAGCGCGTTGCGCTTTATGCACGGGCATTCAACAAGGCCGGCGACCGGATCGCACACAAGGCCCATAACGTTCTTCAGCGCTATCGCCGCCGCGTTAAGGCACCTGTCCGCGCTGCCGCCGTCCAGCTCGCACAGCGCAGCCGCAGCCATTGCCGCAGCGGAGCCGGTCTCCGCCTGGCAGCCGTGCTCCGCGCCGCTTATGCTGGCGTTTGCTGCTATTATGCTGCCTATCGCGCCCGCGGTAAGCAGGCCGCTGAGCAGCTTTTCATCGTTCCAGCCGCGCTCCTTGGCGCAGGTGAAAAGCACGCCCGGCAGTATTCCGCTTGCGCCCGCGGTGGGCGCCGCGACTATGCGGCCCATTGCCGCGTTCACTTCAACCACGGCCATGCTCGCCGCCGCGGCCTTCGCCGCCAAAGTGCCGCTGAGCGCGTTCTTCTCCGCGCGGTCGTTCAGGCGCATTGCATCCCCGCCGGAAAGGCCGGATACGCTTTCAAGCTCCTCCGTCAGTCCTTCCTCAACGCTCCGCTTCATGGCGTGCAGCGTTGTTTTAAGCTCCTTCAATATGTTTTCCGCCGTGTCGTCGGAAAGCTCCTGCTGGCGGCGGAGCATCACTTCGCTTATTGTAAGCCCCTCTTTTTTGCAGATGGCGATAAGCTCTTCCCCGCTTGTGAAGCAATAGCCCGTCATACGGCAAGCACCCCCGAAATATTCTCGTTCCAGTCAAGTATAAGCCTGCATACCCGCTCGCTTACGGGCGAGTCCGTCTCTATCACCATGCATGCATCCTGCCGCCGCGCGTGGCGGAATACGCGCATGAACGCAACGTTAACATGCTCGTTGGCAAGAATGTTTGTAACGGTGTTTATAACGCCCGGCACGTCCCTGTGGCGCACTATAAGGGCGGGATATTCGCCGCTCAGCTCCATTTCAAGCCCGTTTATTTCGGTTATAAGTATGCTGCCGCCGCCTATGCTTGCGCCGCAGACGCGGGTCTTTTTGCCGCTGCGCGTTTCGATTTCTATTTCGGCGGTGTTGGGATGGTCCCGCATTTCCTCGCTGAAATCAACGGAAATCTCCACATCCGCCTCCTTTGCAAGCAGCATTGAATATCTGAGCCGCTCGTCGTCCGGCTCCATGCCCAGTATGCCCGCCACAATGGCCTTATCCGTGCCGTGGCCGCGCCCGGTTGTGGCAAACGAGCCGAAAAGCGTTATATGCGCGCGCTTAACGTGCCCGCCGGCGATTTTGTTGGCCATGCGTCCCAGCCGCGCCGCGCCCGCCGTGTGGCTGCTCGACGGCCCAACCATCCGCGGGCCGATTATATCAAACAGGTCGTATGTCTGCATCGTGTGCTCCTTTATTGTCCTAACCAATCCACAAGATTGATAACGCGTATTCCATCGTAATTGCCCGTGCTGAAACGGTCAAGCGTAAGCACGGTTTTTTCGTAATTGTCGCGTATGCTCCTGAGCGGGCGCATTTCGCGCTCAAATGTTTCGGGCGCGGTCATGCTTGCCGTTACCTGATAATAGGCTATTTCGTCGCGCTTACGGGCAACGAAGTCCACTTCCGCCGCGCCGTATTTGCCTATGTTCACCTGGTATCCGCGCCTGAGCAGCTCAAAATACACTATGTTTTCTATTGAAAAGCCCAAGTCGTAATTGCTGCGCGGCAATATGTGGTTCCTAAGCCCAAGATCGACTATATACCATTTTTTGTTGGCCCTGAGCAGCTGTTTGCCCACTATATCGAACCGCTCAACGGGATAGAATACAAACGATTCCCTGAGCGCTTCCATATAATCGTCCACCGTGTTCGGGGACACTTTTCTTCCGCCGGATATAAGGTAGTCCGAAACGCTTTTTATCGATATTGGGCTGCCCACGCTGCCCGCAAGAAAACGGGCGATGGATTTGAGCAGCGCAATGTCCGTAACCTTGCGCTTTGCGGGGTCGGCTTCCCTGCGGGCCTGGCGGTCCTCTATATCGCGCACGATAACGGTATTATATATTCCTTCAAGGTATGTATCCGCCTTGTCCGGCGTTTTATCCATTGCTGCTATATACGGCATTCCACCGTAGCGCATGTATTCATTGAGCGCCGCTTCGCCCGTGCAGCCCGCCGCGCGGCAGTATTCGCCAAAGGACAGCGGCAGCATGGAAAGCTCAACATAGCGCCCGGTAAGCAGCGTTGCAAGGTCCCCCGAAAGCATATACGCATTGGAACCGGTCAGGTATATATCCGTATTTTCCTTAACATAAAGGCTGTCCACAGCCTTTTCGTAAAAAGGCACCTTCTGTATTTCATCAAGGAATATATACGTCATTCTGCCGCCGCAAAGCCGCGCCTTTATGTGATCATACAGCGCATGGTAATCAAGCAGCGGCTCGTTTTCCAGTTCCTCAAAATTGATGGATATTATTTGCTCATCGCTCACGCCGCGCTGCCTGAGCGCATCCTGATACTGCCTGAGCAGCGTTGATTTGCCGCAGCGGCGTATGCCTGTGACGACCTTTATCACCTGTTCGTCTTTCCAGCCGAGCAGCTTTTCTATGTAATTTGTCCGCTCTATCATGCCTTATCCCCCTTTAAGTTTGGGTATCTATTCCGATTATAGATTATATTCGGCATTTGGTCAATAAAAATTCCCATTTCGGAATTTTTTCTGCAACAATCGGTGAAATATTCCGAAGCGGGAGCGAAGTTACTTTGAATATACGGCGTCGTTGCGGGAAAGGAGATATACGCAATACTGGTTCATGCTTATGCCCTCGCGCTGAGAATGCTCCGCAAGGGACCTGTGCAGACTTTTGGGAATGCGCAGCTTGAACTGGCCGGAGTAGTCATCTAAGCTGTCCGGTTCGCGTATCGCTATGCCGTCCTCCATTGCAGCTTCAAGCCATGCGCGTTTTGCGTCCTGCGCATTGGCTGCCGCCGCTTCAACCGTTTCTCCGCAGCTTATGCAGCCCGGCAAATCGGGATACGACGCGACAAAGCCGCCTTCATCGCTGTCCTCAACTATTTCCATGCGGTATGGCATTGCCATATAATCCTCAATCGTCCTCATAATTTACAGCCTCGCTTTCCACAACCTGCTTCACCATTTCAACATACACCCTTTTAATAGGTTCATGCTTGGGTATCGTTATCGGCGCACAGCCCGCTTTTCGGAACGTGTAATGGCTGCTGCCGCCCCTTGGCGCATTCATAGTATATCCATAGCTTTCCAATACCTTGCGCAATTCATCAAAGCGCATATCCTTGGACAGCGTACATATCCGCGCCAACAGCTTTTCCCATTTTGACATAGGGAAACCTCCTGCTTATATTATATGTGGTGTCGTATATGGTGTCAACATTTAATGCGGACATCTACCCCTCAATCCCTATCTCCTTCCCCTCAAGGTAGCTGAGCAGGCCGTTTTTGGGGAAGTGCAGCTCCAGCCTTACGGCGGTGAGGGCGAGGGGCGCACGGTCGCGGACGCCGTATTTGTCGTCGCCTATAAGTGGATAGCCAATGTGCGCCATGTGCGCGCGTATTTGGTGCGTGCGGCCCGTGACAAGCTCTATTTCAAGCAGGGACTCCGCGTCGTTCGCCTTCAGCACGCGGCAGCGGGTTATTATCTCCTTGGCATTGGGGCGGGCGCTGTCGTATATGCGCACGCGCGCCGCATCCGCATCCTTAACAAGGTATGCGCGCAGCTCCTTTTGCTTGAACGGAACGCACCCGTGAACGGTGCAGTGGTAGAACTTTTTTATGCTGCGGCTTTCTATTGCCGCGTTCAGCTCCGCCTCCGCCTTTCCGTTGCGGGCGAAAAGCACAAGCCCGCCCGTTGCAACGTCCAGCCTATGCACCGGGTATACCCGCCCGCCGAGCGCCGCTTCAAGCCGCGCCTGTAACGAATCCCCGCCGTCCGCCGCGGCAACGCTCATGCCCGCGGCCTTGTTGCAGCAGAGTATGTTTTCATCGGCATACACTATGCGCACGCCGCCGCAAAGCGCCTTCAGCTCCGTTTCAAACGGCTTCCATGCCGCCCCGTGCGGAGGAAGCGTGAAGGTCATCTTCTGTTTTAGCGTTGGATGCTCAATGGTAAGCGAATATGCCCACAGCGCAACCTGCTGCCCCGCTTTTGCTGCGTGGTTATAGCGCTGATCGCCCCAAATTGGGCAGCCTGCGTTTGCAAGCTGCGCACGGATCTGATGGTGCCGCCCCGTGAAGAGGGACACGTCCAAAAGCGTGAGTCCGTCATGCTCCGTCAGTCTGTAATACTCAAGCGCGGCATTCTTTGCGCCTGGGGCCGAGGGCGGGCATATGACGGCGCTGAGCGTGGATTCATCCTTCCTTATATAATCCTCCAGCTTTGCATATGCCTTGGGGCTGTCGGTTACTATTGCGGCGTAGCGCTTTTTTGCCTTATGGGAGGCGAACTGCGGCGCAAGGCGGCTTGCGGCCTTGCTTGTGCGTGCGAACACCATAACGCCGCCCACAGGCCTGTCCAAACGGTGCACAAGCCCAAGGAACACGTCCCCGGGCTTGTTGTATTTTTGCTTTATGTAGCTTTTTATAAGGGTAAGCATGTCGCTGTCGCCTGATGAATCCGCCTGCGCGGGAATGTTCACCGGCTTTTCAACAACGATTATATGATTATCCTCATAAAGAACGTTCAGCTCGTTCACATTAAACCTCTACGCTGCCCTCGAAGGAAAGCGCCGCGGGGCCGGTCATGAACACATGGCCGTTTTCAGCCCATTCAATGTGCAGCGAGCCAAGCTCCAGCTGAACCTCCACCTTTTTGCCGGTGTAGCCCGCCATTGCGCAGCACACCGCCGCGCTGGAGGAACCCGTACCGCAGGCAAGCGTGGGGCCGCAGCCGCGCTCGTAGGTGCGCACCTCTATGGTATGATCGTCCAGCACATGGGTAAAGTTTACGTTGGTCTTTCTGGGGAAGAGGGAGGTCATGGGCTCTATTACGGAACCGTACTTGAATACTTCCTCCGCCGTGGGCAGATGATCCATGAACACAACAGTGTGCGGCACGCCGAGCAGTATTGTGGAGAAGGTGAATTCCTTATCCACCGCCGCAAGCTTTTCAAGCTGGCATTCGCCCGTGCCGACTACGGGTATGAACTCCCTGCGCGTTTCGGGAACGCCCATGTCCACCTTCGCCGCAACGGCGACGCCGTCCTTCACGGTAAGGTCAATTATCATGGGGCCGGCAAGGGTTTCAACGCTCATGCGCTCGTGAGGGAAAATGCCCTTATCGTAAACATATTTTGCAAAGCACCTTACGCCGTTGCCGCACATTTCGGCCTCGCTGCCGTCGCTGTTGAATATCTGCATGCGCACGTTGCATGTTTCGCTCTTGCGCACGAAAACAAGGCCGTCCGCGCCGATGCCCGTGCGGCGGTGGCAAAGCTTCCTTGCCATTTCGTCAAGGTTTTCGGTGTACTTATTCTCCCTGTCGTCGGTTATAACAAAGTCGTTGCCAAGACCGTTCAGCTTAGAAAAAATCATTTTTAACTCCTCCGCGTGTAGCTGCTTTATCGTGCCTATATTATATAATTTTCGCGCCCGCCGCGCAACGGTTATTCCATGCTTAAAAGCGGCCTTGCAATATCAAATTTCAGGTTTGAATACTTGCTTTCCGCAGGGACCTCGAGCATTACCAGCACAAGGCGCGCGTCCTCATCGGCAACGCCCGTGCGGAAGCCCACGAACCAGGCTATTTCGCGGCTTTTGCTGCTGCCTATTTCGGCGGTACCGGTCTTTGCCGCAACGGTGCAGCCCTTAGCCTTCAAATTGCGGCCCGTGCCGTTTATCTTCGGGTCCGTAACGTCCTCGAGGAAGGGGGTTATGACCTCTATGGCGTGCTCGCTCAGCACGCCTTCCTTCCAGTTTGCCTCCGGATGGGACACCTGGCATTTGTAGCGTATGCCGTCCTCCTTATATAATCCCTTCACGACGTACGGCGTTGCTATATTGCCGCCGTTTGCGAATGCGGAGAACATGCTGGCAAGCTGTAAGGGCGTTACCAATATCTCCGCCTGGCCGTAGCCGCTGTCCGCAATGAGCTTATAATCCATAACGGTATCCTCGTTTTTAAGCTGCGGCGTGGCAACGCCTATATCGAACGGTATGCTTTCGGTGAAGCCTATGTTGGTCATGTATTTTTCAAAAAGCTCCCAGCCCGTTTTAAGCGCGGCGTTGGCGAAATATATATTGTCCGAATGTATGAGCGCCTTGCGCATGTTCAGCGGCCCGCTTATGGGATAGTTTATATGCGTGCGCTTAATGGGCGTCCATATCCACGCGCCGTATTCCGTGGGCGTCCAGTAATCCTTCTTTATCTCGCTTTCGTTGAAGGCATAGTTTTCGTCAAGTATGCCGTTATCCAGCGCGCACGCCGCGGTGAACGCCTTCATGGTGGAGCCGGGGGGATACAGGCCTTGGGTCACGCGGTTGATGAGCGGCTTTGCCTTGTTGTTCAAAAGCCCCGAATAATCCGCGCCCGATATGCCGCGGGCGAACAGGTTTATGTCGTAGCTCGGGTAGGAATACATGGCCTGCACCGCGCCCGTTTTGGGGTTCATAACCACCACCGCGCCCGCCGTGGTATCGCCGAAAAGGGCAAGCTGCATAACCTCCTGCACCCTGCGCTGAAGGTCCATGTCTATGGTCAGTTCAATGTCGCAGCCGTCCTGCGCGTCTATTTTATAAAGCGTCTTTCGGTTGGTGCCTTCCGCCGTGCAGATATACACAAGCTCGCCGTCCCTGCCGCGCAGCTCCTGCTCGTATTGCTGCTCAAGCCCCAGCCTGCCCACGCGGCTGTCCGCATTGTAAAGCCCGTCCCGCTCGGTGCGGCCCTCGTTCAGCCTGTCCAGCTCCGCCTGAAGCTTTTCCTTGGTTTCGCTGGGTATTGCGCCAATGTAGCCCACAAGGTGCGCAAGCAGCTCCCCGTAAGGATATTCGCGCACGGTATAATAATTTCCGTTGTCTATGCCTATGCCCGCTATCTGCAAAAGCTGCTCCCGCACGGAATCGGTTATTTCGTCGCTGTAATATTGCTTTATTACGGCAACGTCGTTATACGCCCTTTCAAGCTTTTTGGTTATTGCGGCTTCTGTCATGTTCAACAGCCTTGACGTCTGCTGCAGGAAAAGGCTCATATCCTCTATTTTGGATACGGAGGCGTATACGCTTATTCCGCCGGTGGTTTTGGCAAGGGCTTCGCCGTTTGAAAGTATTTCGCCGCGCCTTGCGCTAAGGCGCGCTATGCGCACCGTGTCGCCCCATTCCATTTCCGGAAAAATGAGCGCGGGAGACCATTCAACCTTCCATTCCCCGCCCTCATGCACGGCAACGGCGGTGAAGTTATTTGTAACGTCGCCTATATAATCGCTGTAATAGGTTGCGGTATAGCTTGCGCTGTAAAGTATGTCCCCGCCGTCCGCCGTGAAATCCGCGTATTCTATGGCGGTTATTTCAAGCGCGGAAATTATGGAGGTATACTTGTCCGTAAACTGCTTTTCGGTAACGCGGTTGGCCTTTTCCTCCTCCGTATCATTTCGGCAGGAGGATGAAAGCAGGGCGTAAGCTTCGGCATATTCGCCCGCGGCAATATGCGTAATGAATTCCTCTATGGCCTTTCCGCCCGCCTTTTGCTGCGGCGCGCCCTTTTCGCACCCCATAAGGCACAGCGCGCTCAACGCCGCAAGAATAACGGCCAATGCTTTTTTCATGCCGACCCCTCCGCATTTTAAGTATATATCTATTATAACGTGGCAAAGCTTTACTGTAAACGCAGGAGGTGCCGTACCGTGACACAATTCGTTTATTTGACACAATCGGGGAAATCACGCTATAATAGGCGCATGAAAAGGTTATTACAGAAAATGAAGGACACTCTCGCCGCGCTGTCCGGCCGCGTAATGGCGCACCTTTCGGGCGTAAAATGGTATTTTTATCTGCTTGACGGGGCGATAATCGCGCTTATGATAGCCGCGGGCGTGTTTTTTATAATTTCAAAGAATGCGCCCGATCCGCGCATAAGCGTATCCGTCAGCGCGGACGGAAGAACCACGAACTACGTTGTGAACGAGCCTGAGGAGGGCATGAGCATATCCGCCTTCCTAAGGGCGCAGAACGTGCGCGTGAACAAGGGCGATGAGCTTTCAGCAGACGGGAACCGGCTTATTGCCGATGGCACAAGCGTATCGATAGCAAGAAGCTTTCCGGTTGCGGTGCGCTCGATGGGCAATGTGAGCGTTATAAACACCACGGGCGGAACTGTGGGCGACGCGCTGAGGCTGAGCGGAGTTGAGTACGACGCGGCGGACGAGCTGAGCCACCTTTCATTCGCCGACCTTGTGCCGGGCATGAAAGTAGTGCATACGGACGTGGTGACAGAATACACCACCGCCAAGCGCACCATAAACCACAAGGAGAAGGTGGTTTATGACGACGACGTATATAACGATACGGAGCCTGTTATAATCCAAAAAGGTGAGGACGGATCAAAAAACGTTACCCAAAGGGTAATCATAAAGGACGGGGTCGAGGTTTCGCGCGAGATAGTGAACCAGATAATAATAACTCCCGCCACGGATGAAATAATCAAAAAGGGCAACAAGATACATTACCAAACCAAGCTTACGGGCGAATACCGCATTTATAAAAAACCGCCCAAGGCGGGCGTTGACGGCTGGGTGGAGATGAAGATGGACTACATCACCGCATACTGGCAGGGCAGCCGCACCGCAACCGGCAAGCGGCCCAAGCTTGGCACGATAGCCGTAAACCCGTACTATATACCCTACGGCACGCAGATATACGTTTCCGGCTACGGCTACGGCACTGCGCAGGATACGGGCGCGTTCCGCAAATATAAGCGCGCGGACGGCACGCCGGTTAATCAGCTTGACCTATGGATGAATACCGAAAAGGAAGGCCGCCGCTGGGGGCGCAAGCGCAACGTGACGGTGCTGGTAAAGCTTGGATGAGCGCGGCGGACATTAAACAAAAACTTGAACGGCTGAACATACGCGCAAACGCGGCGCTGGGGCAGAACTTCCTTTGCGATGATGCAATGATCGAAAAAATAGCCTCCGCCGCCGTGGGAGACGGCAAAACGGACATACTTGAGATTGGCCCCGGTCTTGGCGCGCTGACGGGGGCGCTTGTGGGTCGCGTGCCGCGCGTTACGGCGGTTGAGATAGACAAAAACATGCTTGCCGCGCTTAATGCGGAGTTTGCCGCGGAAATAGGGCGCGGGGAACTAACGCTTATACACAGCGACATATTGAAGTTCGACATAAGCAGCACGGAAGGCGAATTTGCCGCGGTGGGCAACCTGCCCTATTATATAACAACGCCCATAGTGCTTATGCTCCTTCGCAATGCCAAAAGGATACCGCGCATGGTGCTGATGGTTCAGAAGGAGGCCGCGCGCCGCTTTTTCGCAAAGCCCAAGGACAAGCTTTACGGCCCGCTTGCCATAATGGCGCAGCTTTACTACGAATGCGAAAGCCTTGTTTCGCTCACGCCCGCAAGCTATTATCCGCAGCCGGACGTGGATTCGGAGGTGGTGCTCCTCACGCGCCGCGCCGATGCGCCCGCGGACATAGACCCCGCGGCCTTCTGCCGCTTTACGGAGAGCATATTCGCCATGCGCCGAAAGACCGTATACAACAACCTAAAGCCCCTTCTGCCCGCGGCGGACGCCGCGGCAGAAGCCCTTGCCCGCGCAAACATAGCCCAGGCCGCCCGTGCCGAGGCGCTGAGCATAGAGGAACTGGCGAGGCTGTATGAGGCAAGCGGGAAGCATAATTAGTGATGGATGGGGAACACGTCATATCCGCTAAAGTGCCGTTTTTACCACTTTACAAACTCTTACAATAAGCCTCCATCTCAGAGGGAGGTGGATTTTGCGAAGCAAAAGACGGAGGGAGTCTAAAGAAGCTTGCAGCTATTTGTTTGGTTTACTCCCTCAGAAAATTCGCTTACGGCGAATTTCCAGTTCCCTCAGTGAGGGAGCCTTTTGGCACGCCTTACAAACTCTTACATTAAGCCTGCCCTGAAAGGGGAGGTGGATGCGAGCAAAGCGAGCAGACGGAGGGGTTGAACCGCGGCTTTGCTATTTGCCCTCAACCCCTCAGTCAATAGCTAAACCGAGCCCAGGTTGGAACAAGGTCGCCTTACTCACTGCCGTTCGTAATTCTCCCTGTTCCTGCCCGTTCTCCGTTTCGCTTCATCCGCCACAGGCGGTGCTCAACTCCGAACCTCGCTGCATCGCCCACTGGGCGCGCTCGGCTCGAATCCCCCGCACGCGGTGGCGCCTTTTGGTGCGCTTTACAAACTTATACATAAACAACAACGGGGACGCATCGCGTCCCCTTATCTTCACAATCTCTTATGCTCACCCGCCGCAAGGCGGATCTCACATTGTGCAAGCAATATTTCACTGCGCATTAGCGCAATTTCACCCGTTCGCAAGAACGGATTTCACCGCGGGCGTAAGCCCGCTTACCTCACCCTTCTTGCCTGGACAACAAAGCGGGAGCCGTCGTCCTCCTCGGTGCAGGTGGTAAGGGTGAGCACCTGGTCGGCCTGGCCGATGGATATGGCGTCCGATACGTTTGAGCTGGGCGCGGTGCGGGCATAGGCCGCCATGTCCGCCATGTAGCTTTCAAAGGCGGCGTTGTCGGCAAAGCGCGTTTCGACATAGTTTATCATGTGCCCGTCAACAAGCGGTATCACCGCCGCAAGGTATATTTCCCACATGGTGTCCGTCCCGTCCCAGTTGAAGGAAATTATGCGATTCTCGGAAAAGAAGCTTTTCTGCTTGAAATTTAGCAGGCCGTGGAACATAGTGCCGTTCTTCATGTCGTGCCCGTAAAGTATTATGTGCTTCTGCTGGCCGCGGTCGGCATTGCGGAAGTCCATGAATATTGCGCCGTGCTTGCTCTCCTCTTTAAGTACGTTGTGGTTAAGGTAAAATTCGTTGTCGTCCGTGCGCACAACGGGGTAATCTATGCTGGTGCCGGGTATGCTTATCCAGCCGATAACGTCGCGGTTTTGCTGCCGCGCCTCATCGTATGTCAAAATGGGCAGCACGTCTCCCGGCTCCGCCACGCCGTCCAGCGAAGAATAGTCCGTGCCGGAATTTATGGCGTTGTCCACTCCCGGCGCGGGTGTACGCTCGGGCCGGGCAGCGGTATCGTTTCCGGGCAGGGTGACCGTAACAACGGGCAGCGCATCGGTATGCGCGGGCGGAAGAACGTTTCCCGTGAGCGAGCAGCCGCCAAGCAGCAGCACCGCCGCAAGCATAATGGCCGCCGTAATTTTATTCCGCATAGAATATTCCCCTCCCTGCGCATCTGTAATGCCTAAATTATAGCCTAACACGGCCTTCCAAACAAGCTTCTTGGCGCCCAAAAGGCGAATATGGCGCACCTTTCGCGCAATTTTTATAATTTGTTCAAAAATTGCTGATGCACGCTTGGCCGTATTGTGGTAGAATACTATTATTATTGGGATACGGTTAGTTTTCCCGCCGGAGGGAGTTAATTATATGGGCCTGTTTGAGTTTAACGACGTAGGCATAGACCTTGGCACGGCGAGCATTTTGGTATACGTTCGCGGCAAGGGCATTGTGTTGAGGGAGCCGAGCGTGGTCGCCGTGGAAAAAATCACGGGACGCATACTGGCAATAGGTGAAGAGGCGCGCAGGATGCTTGGCCGCACGCCGGGCAACATAACCGCCATAAGGCCGCTGAGGGACGGCGTAATATCCAATTACGACATTACCGAAAGGCTGCTGCACCACTTCCTTAAAAAGGTGGTCGGCACGCATGTGTTCTTCAAGCCGCGCGTTGTGGTCTGCGTACCGAGCGGCGTTACCGAGGTTGAAAAGCGCAGCGTTATAGACGCCACCGAGGAAGCCGGCGCGCGCCATACATATCTGATAGAGGAACCCATCGCCGCGGCAATAGGCGCGGGCATAGACATTGCGGAGCCGCGCGGCAACATGGTGCTGGACATAGGCGGCGGCACGAGCGACATAGCCCTTATATCCCTTGGCGGCGCGGTGCTGTCCACCTCAATAAAGATAGCGGGCGATAAGTTTGACGAGGCCATAGTGCGCTATATGCGCAAAAAGCACAACCTGCTGATAGGCGAACGCACGGCGGAGGAAATGAAGATACGCATAGGCTCGGCCTATCCGCGCAAGGAGCAGCTTTTCATAGACGTTAAGGGCCGCAACCTTATATCCGGCCTGCCGCAGACGATAGTCGTCAGCAGCAACGAAATGATAGACGCGCTCGAGGAGCCGCTCCAGGCCATACTTGAAAGCGTAAGGAGCATGTTTGAGCGCACCCCGCCCGAGCTTGCCAGCGACGTTGCGGAAAACGGCATATGCATAACCGGCGGCGGCGCGCTGCTTTACGGCATAGACAAGTTCATTGCCGAGCACACCAAGGTGCCCTGCTACATTGCGGAAGATCCCATCTCCTGCGTGGCAATAGGCACGGGCAAGGTGCTGGAAAGCATAGACGACTTTACGCGCGGCGCGGTATACGATTACCGCCGCGGCGAATACTATCTGGACAGCTGATAAAAATACGCATATATCCTCCCCGACAGATGTTGGGGAGGTTTTTGTATCATTTGATTTTCATGACTTTATATAGAATTTGTCTAACCGGTTTAAGGGCGCACTTCCATACACCTTTCGGTGTACCGTGCGGGCGTCCCTTGCCTCTCCTTTCGGGAGAGGTGGCCGAGCGCAGCGAGGACGGAGAGGGCAAACAATGAGCATAACACCCAATTAGAAAATGCCCGGCGGCTTTGCAGGGAGATGACACCCCCACGAGTGTAAGCTCCAAGGCCCTCTCAGTCACCTGCGGTGACAGCTCTCCCAAAGGGAGAGCCAAGGGGCTGTACACCGTTGCGTAGCAGCTCTTTTGCCTCAGCCTTTTTTCCATCACTATTTCATCCTCCTCGGCTTCGCCCGTATAGAAAGCAAAGGAGAACAACCACACGGCCAAAGCCATCAACTTAACTAACCCCAAAAGCGATGTGGTAATATTGCAGCCACCATCTATCTTGGCATAAGGTTCCGGTGGCATTTCTCATATTACTGCCTATTTCAAGGCTCTATCTGCATATATTTCAAAAGAATATACGCATATCGATTTCCGACAGAGCGATATTCTGCGGCTGCACGAAATAATGATGAGCTTTGCGGGCTATGAGTACGGCGGGCAGTACAAGACAGACGATAATGTGATTTTAGAGATAGATGCCGACGGAAACCGTTGTGTCCGCTTCCGTCCAACGTCTGCAAGCGAAACGCCGAAGGCAATGAAGCAGTTGGAGCTTGCCTATTTGGATGCCAGAGGCAACTCAAATATCAATCAGCTTCTATTGATACCCTGCGTAATTTTAGACTTTCTCTGCATCCATCCGTTCCGGGACGGCAATGGCAGAATGTCCCGCCTGCTGTCGCTGCTATTGCTGTACAAAAATGGCTTTGATGCCGGCAAATATGTGTCCTTTGAGGAGCAAATCAATAACTACAAGGCGTATTATTATGAAGCACTGCGGCAGTCCTCGGCTGGGTGGGAAACGAATGAGAACTCTTATTTCCCCTTTATTGAGAATTTCCTATCCACACTTTATATGTGCTATAAGGAACTGGATAAGCGGTTTGCGGTGGTGCATGGCAAGAAGATTACGAAGAAAGCCCGCATTGAAGCAACTGTTCTGAACAGCCTAACCCCGCTTTCCAAAGCAGAGATTTGCAAGATTCTCCCTGATGTCAGCCCCACTACCGTTGAAGCTGCCCTTGGGATAATGATCAAAACGGGCTCGATAAAAAGAATCGGCGCTGGACGGACAACAAAGTACATTAAAGCATAGTAAAAAAAATATGGTGAAATAGCGCAGCTTCAGCGTGAGGAAACCAAGAACAAACAGGAAGAGCAAAGTCGTGGGAGAATCATATAGAAAGAGGCAACTCGGAATGGAATTGCCTCTTTGCTGTATTGCTATTTCAGGTTACAAACACTTTCCCGATTATCGCAGAGGTGTTTACAGTTCCAGTGAATTTTCATTCAGAAGGAACTCATATAAGCCAAGATGCAGGATACCATAATCATCCGTCCAAGGCTTCATGGAAGATTTGCTGATGATAATCTTTTTGAAGAAATCCTTTGTATTCTTCAAGGGTCGAAGTTCTGTCTCCATTTTGACCGGATCACTCACGTTCAAAGCAGATTGAATATAGTATTTCTTAGAGCCCCAATTAACAACGAAATCAATCTCGCATTGTTTTCTTGATTGCTTGTTTTCGGAATACTCCGATATTTCCACCACACCAACGTCTACGGAGTAATCTCTGCATAGAAGTTCGTTGTATATGATGTTTTCCATGATGTGCGTTTCCTCCTGCTGACGGAAGTTCAGCCTGGCATTGCGGAGCCCGATGTCGGTGCAGTAATACTTTGATGGGTATTTAAAGTATTTCTTTCCTTTTACATCATAGCGTTTGGCGTTGCTGAACAGGAAGGATTCCAACAAGTAATTCAAATAGTTGGAAATGGTCGTGCTTGAAACGGAGATATTCTTTACCGTTCCCAAGGTATTAGCAATCTTCCTGGCATTGGTAAGCGAACCGATGGACGAACATAAATCGTCAGTCAATTCCGCAAGCACATCCTGAAGAGCGATGTCATATCGTTCAGTAATATCCTTGAAGTATACCTCCGTAAAAAGGCTTTGCAGATATGCCATCTTATCAGCGTCTGTTTTTCTTGATAAAACCAGCGGCATCCCGCCATACAAAGCGTACTCTTCGTATGCATCAAGCTTGTCTCCGCCAATGGCGGCATAGTATTCCTTGAACGAGATTGGATAGACGCGAACTTCATCACCACGTCCACGGAAAACGGTCAGAACATCCTTTGTCAGCATCTTTGAGTTGCTGCCGGTCACATATATATCCACGTTGCGAAGCCGCAGAAGGCCGTTCAGCACGTTATACAGCCGGATGGAATCAGGATTTTTCAGTTCATCCTTGGCAATGGCATACTGCACCTCATCAATGAGAATGTAATATGTTTCTTTTGAGGTGATTTTTGAGCGGATGAATTTAGACAGTTCCTCAGGGTCGCGGTACTTGATGAAGGTATCGTCATCCAATGCAATCGAGATGATCTGTTCCTCCTTGACGCCACTCTCAATCAGATAATCATAGAACAGGTTAAAAAGAAGAAAGCTCTTGCCGCAGCGGCGAATACCAGTGATGACCTTCACCAGACCGTTTTCTCTTCGGTCGATGAGCTTTTGCAGATAATGATTTCTTTGGATTATTTGATTCAAATAGCAGCCCTCCATTCACTTGAAACTTAGTGCTTATTATGGCCAACTTTCAACAGAATTATACCGCCATATCCATTCAAAAGCAACATCCGTTTGAAACTTAGTGCAAAAAAGCAGTAACTTTCAACGGTAGAATGGGGCGCATGTGGAATACTTTGTTATTGTATAAATGGAAACCCATATTTGCATGGCTTCCGATAGAAACGCTGATTCGGGAGAGGCGGGACGCTTACTATGCCGCACTTGGGCAAGCAGATATGTCGGCAGACGCAACACCGTTTGTTGAATTTCTGCTGTCTGTTATCTACGGATGCCGACGACCAGCGGCAGGCAAGAGAGCATCAACAGGAAAAATAGCACTACTTTGCAGGGCGCAGCCGAACGGGAACCGTTAGATCAATCGGGGGGTTGGGGAGAGTTTCCCCAACAGGCAGCATGGGAGATTTCCGGTGACGGAAATCTCCCTGTTCGTCAAGTTTGTATAAACGCAGGCATTGCTTGCCAAGTATAACGTCTCAGACGCGGCTTCTTCTTTTCAATAAATGCCTGTGGCTGTACAAGCAGAAAATCAAATTCCATCACTCTTCCGCCAAATCGGCAACCAGCTTGACGTCGCTGACCGCCAGAGCAAGCTGGAGCTTGTTTTCCAGCCCGGTTTTTTGCAGCATGTTTGCCACATGGAATTTGACCGTTGACATCTCGCAGCCCATCTCTGCCGCGATGCGCGTGTAGGACAAGCCCCGCAGCAGATGCCGCAAAACCTTCAGCTCCGTCCTTGTAAATTCCGTGCTTTTTGCCATGCCGATTTCAACCGTCGGAGGCGCATCCGGAAAGATGTGCTCACCGTCCATCGTCTGCCGGACGATGTCCATCAGCCGCTTCTCGGTGGAGTCCTTGTACCACAGGCTGTCGGCCCCGGCCTTCTTTGCCTCTTCCAGAACGGCGCAGTCGATCAGCGAGGTCACAACAATTATTTTGGTCTTTGGCCGTATGGCTTTGATCCGGTGAACGGCGGTCAATCCGTTCTCGCGGTTCTCTGTTTGCACATCCATCAAAATCAGATCGACAGAGCTTGCCCGGCACACCTCAACCGCCTGCTTTGCGCCGGGAATGGACGCTACGATACGGTATCCGTCCTCGGCGCGAAAATAGCTTTCCAGCAGGCTGCGGATCATGGTCTGGTCTTCAACGATCATCACTCTCATATACTGCTTCCTCCTGTTCCGGCAGACTGAGTATCAGCTTAAAGCGGGGGATGCTCTGAACCTCCATTTTACCGTCTGCTTTTTTTATGCGTTGACGCAGCATGGAAAGGCCTCCGCCCTCCGTGATTTTTTCCTTCGGCGCCGCGCCGTTGTTGGTCAGGGCAACCTCCGTGCAGCCCGGCTTCCGCCAAAAGCGCACATACAATTCTGTGCCGTCTGCGTGGCGGACACAGTTCGCCGCACATTCGCAGATCGCCAGTGCGCTCAGCGCGCGTATCCGCTGCGTTTGCGGCTCATCCCCTGTCAGCAGAACCCTGACGCCCAGTTCTTCCGCTCGTTTTTTTGCAGCCTCCAGCGGTTCGGATTGCGCCGTTATCTGGCTGGAGCGGTAAAGCACCGAAATTGACTGTTCCCACAGTGCCGCGTTTGCGCGAATTTCCTTCTGGTCCGCGTGCTGGAGCAGCACCCGGCGCGCCGCAAGAATGCTGTGCCCAATGTCGTCATGCACACGCAGCTTCATCGCCAGCGTTTCTTCCTCCCGAATAATCTCCGGTATCTGCGCGAACAGCAGCCGCAGCCGCTCGTTCGCCTCCTCCAGCTTCGCATTTTCCGCCTTCAGCTGGTTCTGCTTCCGTATCAGCTCCGTAACGTCTGCGGCAGTAATCTGCGTATACCGGACGCCGGTTTTTGTTGTGATCTGCTCCTGCGCAAAGCGCAGCGCCTTCCCGTCCGGAAAACGGTAAATCCGAAGGCGCATATCCAGGCAGCGCACGTTCGCGGGCGGCACTTGCAGTACGCTCTGCATCTCTGCAAGCGACTGTATGCCGCCTTTTCGCAGACAGTTCGCAATGGCAAGCATCCGGCGGTTGATGAGCCGCACCACGCCGTTTTTATCGAAGAAGCAGGCCGCGATAGGCAGACTATCGAAGCTTTCTTTGATCCTGTCCATACGCCTTTACCCCCTCTATCTCTCCAGCTTCCGCGTCACATATTGCAGTCCGTCCTCATCCTGCTCCCATTCCAGGCCCGGAAACCGCGCGCGCAGGGCGCAGAGCGGCTCCGCCGCTGAAACGCAGAGGGTAACCTCCACCTGCTTTCCAACCTCTATGGAAGTCAGCAACGCACGCAGCGATTCCATCCCCATCTCCACGACCGCCTCAAACAGGTCATAGATCTGCATCGCCTGTTCAACGGTAAGCTGGCCTTCCCCCTTGACGATCGTCTTGCAGTCGGCGCCATAGACACTGATGTTCTCGGAGGATTCATTAAGGCACAGCCGAAGCTCCTGCACGCTGATTGCACCGCGCTGCACGCCGACAAAAATCAGGTTGCTTCTGCGCTTGATATAGGTCCCTATAATGATGATCTGTCCGAGCAGGCGTATGGCTCTGTCCGAATCCTCGGTCCTTTGCAGTTCGGCCAGAAGATCCCTAAGCATCGCAATCTGCCGGGCGGTCTGCGCCTCCATCATGTCATACAGGCGGTTTTCCTCCGTCAGCTTCAGCCATCTTGCGCGCTGTGCATTCTCCGCCGCCAGAACGTCGCCGGTATCACGCAGCTCATCCCTTGTCAGCTCCAGCTCTTTTCGTATCTGATTCAGCGCGGAGATGTCCTCCTTCCAGAACACCCAGCCGCTGCGCAGCCGGTGCCGCTTCAAAAGCGTATCGTCGTCCAGCTGTACGGTATCCTGCTGCATATGCCGCAGTTCGCTTTGCGGCAACGGCTTCTGCATTGCAATCGAAGCATATTTGGTGCATAGCGCATGATCCGTAATCTGAACCGGCAGACTCGTCGCCTCAAAAAGCTCGTCGTATCCAAGATTGGACTGGATCAGCCCGCACTGGATGCAGCATTCAAAGATGCTTGCAAAGATCAGGCACTGAGACACCGTCATATCGCCCGCAAGCACCCATACCCAATAAACCTTTTTGGCATAAGCATAAGCATAGGCCAGCGAAAGCGCGAAGGGGACCAGCGGCAGCCAGCGAATTCTCCTGCTGTGCGGGACCCGGCAGCTCCTCACCATCAAAACAAGCGAGAACGCCGCACACAGGGCCTCCCAGCCCAGCACGAAGTAATAGCCTTTCTCATACCGATACTCCCCATCCGACAAAACGCCGGATGGAAAGGAAAACACCTGCCTGTGCAGATCATTGGTCAGAACGAGCAGAAGCAGAAGCAGTGTAGGGATATACAAAAGCTTTGTCCATCGCGGCAGGCGAAAAGCCTCGTCCTTCCCCAACGACTGGGAAACAAAGACCGACAGCATGGGAATAAACAGCATTGGAAAATAGTAGAAATACCACAGCCGGCGCTCCGCGTCCGTATTGCCAATTGAAAACTTGATCGAGCGCAGCAGAATCCACAATACCATCAGCGCCGATATCGCCAGCAGATAGCGCCGCACCTGCACCTGCACGATGCGGAGCCAAAGGGTATAGCACCACGCGCTGAACAAAAACACATAGATCCCGCTTCGCAGATGATTGACTATCGGAGCGTGTAAAATATGCCGGCTGGCATATCGGAGCAGCATGGCAAGCACAATGAGGCCCAGCGCGGCCAGCGCACACAAAAGGCTGATTTTTGTTGCTTTGCTCATGCTGTACTCCTTCCGTCTCCGCAGAATAAAATATTATTATAAGTATACCATGCATAGAGAAAAAGGCAACACGGGTTTGACCTGTTTGCAGAGAGGAAAGGAGCGGAAATGGCTTTTGAAAAAAAATATTGCAAAACCTATCTAATCGGCGGGGGCGGGAAGGAGAGACAGCTGTTAAGATATATATGGTACATTCAAAAGAGGAGAAAGGCGGTGGGAAAGCACATATGCGAAGAATTGTGCTGGATATGAAGGGCGGGCTCCTGGCGGAGGCAGTCATGCAATCGCTTGCGAGATACGACCCGGATTTTCTCGTCTACCGTTCTTCAAAACCGGAGGAAACGCTTGCCTTGTGCCGAACCTGCCGTGCCAACGTGTTGGTGATGGAGGTCATCCGGCAGGGCACATGGAAGCTGAGCGAACGGCTAAGGCTATGCAGTGCCGTAAAGCAGCTCGGCTGGGTCTGCAAGACCCTGCTTCTGGTAGATGAGAACGCGGACGAACTGCTTGCCTCCGAGGTACGGCAGGCGGTGAAGGATCAGTTGGTAGACAATTTTATTTATGCGTCGGTATCGCCGACTTACCTCGCCGGTGTGATCGACACGCTTTAGAAAGGAGTGGTTATATTGCAGGTCGTTATACAGAAAATTCCTGAGAATTTGCAGGAATTTGAAACACTCGCCGCCAAAGGGCGGCAGCCGGAGCACATATGCGCGCTGTTCCTGTGTGCGCTAGCACTGTTTGACAGGGATAAAGATGCGGGCACCGCCGCAATGGATCTTCTGCGCGGCCCTAAGCCAATGTCGCCGTATGACTGCCAGTTCCTGCGCGACCGGCTGCGCGGCAAAGCCTATCTGCCGCTTGCATATTTTGAAGGCGCAGCGCCGGAAAACGGTTATCAGCCGCGCGTGCCGTACACGCTGAACGTGCTATCAGACCCAAGGCCTCAGGATATGGAGCCGGGCTATATGCGCGTATTCCTTAAAACGGCGGGCGCGGATTCGCCGCGGCCTATGAAGCTGCGGCAGAAGGCCTCTACCGGCGAATGGTTCCTATGGGAATACTCCAGCATTCTCAGCGGCATCCGTATCCCCGCGGCGGAAGACCCATGGGCATGATTATGGCGGGGCAGGTGGGCGGTATGAGCGCACAGGCTCTCCGGAGTTTTTGCCATGAGTGCACAGACCCGTTCGACAACAGGGGACAGAAGTGAGAAGAGCGTTGAAAATTACACTGATCGTTGTATCGGCGGTTGCGCTTATCGCGCTGGCAGGCGTATGGCTGTATCGGTATTTTATCGATAGCCGTATCCGGGACGGAGGCAGAATGGAAAATCCGGATGCGTACAGAGCAGGTAAGGACTTGATCGAATTCACTTGGCAGCAAAATCATATGAATTCCTGCAGATGCTTTTCGCTGAAGTTTTACCGGGAGAACGATATGCCTCTGCTGACCGGACGTTTTTTGAGCCGGGAGAACGGCGAAGCGAGGGAAAGCGGGACGGATGCGTTTTCCAACCCGGTTCCCTGGCAGCTTACATGGGTACAGTGGTTTGATCTTCAGAATATGCTGGCAGAGTCGAATCTGCCCGAGTACCGAAAGCCGTCCCCCGATGTCCAGGACGAGACAGACAGCGAAATCCTGCTCATTTGGCGCACCGATGACGGGAGCGAGACCCAAAAGCTCAGCGGCGGCCATGCAGAAGCGCTGGAGACCTTGGTGCTGGATATTGCCGAGGAAGCATATGCTGCGTCAAAGCTTGAGCCGAAGCAGTATGCGGTGCGCGAAACAGCGGCGCTGATCGGAATTTACTGGGATCAAAACGCACCGTCGGCGCGTGACTGCTTCAGCTTCCTTCTCGATGAGCAGACGCTGCTGTCCGGGCCGGAAAAGCAAGTTTATTTCTCTTATCGGTATCAGGATAGCGACGGTAATACCGTTTTCAGAAAGAATATCGCCATAGAGCCGGAGAAGGCGCAGGAATGGTTCGGCAGCATTGCCAAGGAGCTTAGAATGCTGGATCTTCCGGCATACCGGCCCGGTACGCATATGCATGGCACAACGGATAGCTGCATCACCGCAACATGGGCGGACGGAGATACACCGTTTATCAATTGCTATGATGCGCAGGCCGCGCAGGCCGTATACGCTCTGCTGGCGGAATTTGCCGAAGAGACGGAGGCATGGGTATTCTCAAGACCCGTTCCGGAAAACGGGTGGAGGTGCCCATCGTGCGGAATGCCGAACGGCAGTAATGTATTTTGCGCAGAGTGTGGAACCGGCCGCCCTGCGGAATAAGAAACAATAAAAAACAAATAACAAGGAGAAGAGGAGAATTTATCATGGAAGGTCATAAGTTTTTGAAGGTCACTGGGATTCTGATGATTATCGCCGCGGTATTTTCCATCATTGCGGGCGTGTTTGTCGGCGGACTGGGAGCGTTGGCGGCAGGATTCGGCGCGGCATCAGGACTGACGTTTGCCTATTGGGCGGCGCTGTTCCTGACATTGGTCGGCGGAATTTGCCAGCTGATTGCCGGAATCAAGGGCGTCAAGCACAGCAAGCGCAGCGAAAAAGCAGGCAAGCTCATCATATGGGGCGCGATCGTAGCCGGGTTCAGCGTTTTGAGCATCGTTATGAATCTGGTCAACGGCGGCGAGTTTAATGTCATAAGCGTTCTGACGGGAATAGCTGTTCCGGCATTATACATCTACGGCGCGATACTCAATTCCAAGGCGGACGAACAGGCCGCCGCATAATAAAGAGCGATACGCGTATGGGATTGTTTGATAAGAAATATTGCGATATTTGCGGGGAAAAGATCGGCTTGCTCGGTAACCGCAAGCTGGAAAACGGAAATCTCTGCAAAAACTGTGCCAAAAAGCTCTCCCCGTGGTTCTCCGACCGGCGCAACAGCACTGTTGATGAGATCAAGGCGCAGCTTGCCTACCGGGAAGAAAACCAGGGAAAGGTCGCGGCATTCCACACGACCAGAACGCTCGGCACGGACACCAAGGTGCTTTTTGACGAGGACGCGGGGAAATTTATGGTGACACGGGCCAGAAATCTCGTGGAGGCCAACCCGGATGTTTTGGACTTTGCAGACGTGACAGGCTGCAATCTTGATATTGATGAGAGACGCTCGGAGCTCAAGCGCGAGGATAAGGATGGCAAGGAGATTAGCTACAATCCGCCGCGCTATGAATACTCCTATGATTTCTACATCACCATATTCGTCAACAACCCCTACTTTGACGAAATGCGCTTCAAGATCAACTCCGACTCCGTGGACGTCACTCCGCCGCCCGCAATGCGCCCGGGCATGGCAACACGGTACGATCCGGAGAGCAATGTAGAGTACCGCAATTGCAAAAAGCTCGGCGAGGAGATACGGCAGATGCTGACGCAGGTCCGCAAGGATGTGCGTGAAAGGATTGAGCAGGCGGCCGCACCCAAAGCGGCAATCACCTGCCCGTATTGCTGCGCAACCACCACGCCCGATGCAAGCGGCCGCTGTGAATACTGCGGCGGCGCGCTGAACGGCTGAACCATATATCAAATGAATAAACGGAAAGAAGGACTTAAAAAATGAGAAAGTATGTAGCATTACTCCTGAGCGTGGTTACGCTCCTGACGCTTGCCGCCTGCGGCAGCAAAGATGCGCTGGCCGGCACATGGTCTGCCGAGCTTGGCGCAGACGGCGTAATCACATGGACATTCAACGGGAAAGGCGAATGCACCATGGAAAATGCTTATATGAAGCAGAAGGGCACCTATACCATTGACGGCGACCAGCTTACGGTGATGCTGGAGGCATGGAGCGAGCCGTCTACCTACACGTTCTCCGTGGATGGCGACAGCCTTACCATGAATGAGAACTCCGGCTACGGCATCAGCGGCGTTTTTACGAAAAAATAAGCCGCATAAAAAACAATACTTATCCTTTGCGGCAAGTTCACCGATAAAAACGGTAATTACATCCAGCGCGCAAAGAAATAACCGGAACAAAAGGCTTCAGGTATGCACCCCTGTTTTTCTGCCGGAATTACATGTAATTTCATGGTGATCGGCAGCTCTGTGCATACCTGAAGGAGAATGGGAGGGAATTATGAAACAGACGAAGACCAAACTTCTATGCCTGCTTATTGCGGCGCTGATGCTGCTCAGCCTCGCCGCCTGCGGCAAGGAGACGGCGACGGAGCCCAATTTGATCAAGTTGGGCGATCGTGAACTGCTCTACAAGGGCGCATGCATAATGGAAGATTCAAGCGGAAACGATGCTGTGGTTCTTACGCTGGACTTTACAAACAACGGTAAGGAAAATGCCTCGTATCTTTGGAGCGTTGATGAAACGGTTATGCAGAACGGCGTAGAGCTGGAGGTTGCATCTATCATTACCAACTACGATACGTTTGAGACCGTGATAGACAACCAGTTTAAGGAAGTTGCTCCCGGCGCAACGCTGGAGGTAAAAACAGCCTTCGTACTTAGTGATACTACCAGCGAGATCAAGGCCACCTTTGAAGAGCTGCTCGGCAGTAAAAACGGCACGATCACCATCGATCCGTCCACGCTCAAGCGGGAAACGGCCGCCAATACGGAGCCGGAGGCCACGCTGCCTGCCGCCGCCGCGACCGGCGACGCACTGCTTGATTGGTGGAACGGAGAATGGTACGGCTGGTGGCAAATGACCGGCTGCTCGGGCTATTATGAGAGCATGGAAGGCCGGTGGTGGGATGTCTGCGGCGTGATCGATATCAGCACGGACTATACGGGCACCGTCACGCTGTGGGATGAGGACTACACCAGAGCCGAGCCCATGGCTTTGGCTTCCGTCAGCCTGAATGAAGCCGGAACCGGCGAGCACGGCACGCTGATGTCCGAGGGCGGCTGGTTCACAAATGTGGCGCTGGAGCATTCAGACTGGATCGTTGATCCCGGAATCAAAACAGACGGCATGATGGAACGGGAAAACATTATCTGCATAGACGGCTGGTATGAAGACGGCGATGATGAATATCACTATGAAATCTATCTGCGTCCGTGGGGACTCCGCTGGGATGATGCGGGAGAGGACTCTCTGCCCAACTCCTATGAGGATTGGTATCTGCCTTTGATCGAGGCCGGCAAGCCTATGCCGGACGCCATCGGTGCGGACGCCGTCGGAGGCGACGCTCCTGCGGGCAGCGACAACACCGGCGCTGCGACCACGGATCCGGGCCAGACAGCATCCGGCGGCGACGGCATAGTGACCGAGGAGCAGGTGCAGAAGGGCTACGTCTGGATGAACGAGGTCAACAGGAATATTTTCGATGCAACTTACGATGATATTGTTGCTTACTTCGGCGTGGAAGGTCAGTTCGTCAAGGAAGAGTACAGCGACCATATGAAGGCGAACTACCGCTACTACAAATGGATATCCAAGGACGATGACACCCATTTCATCTACGTCAACTTTATGGAAAAGAGTCCGGGCGTTTATACGGTAAGCGCCTACAATACCAGCGGCTTCTCCGGCACAGAAGCCATAGAAAAGTATCTGGACATCGTGAAGGCCGAGGCCGCCGAAGCGAACAAAGCCGCCTCTGCGAACGCCGAGATGAAGGACTTCTCCGTGGAAATCGCCCAGTTTGCAAAAGACGATGTTAAGGTCAAGATCATGACGAAGATCCCGGTATCCGGCTGGTCGTTCGATGACGGAAAGCGCAGCCTGGTGGAAAACGACGATCCCTCAGCGTTTGGCGCGGGCGCCATTCAGTTTGAGGTAAGAGAGAACGTTGAAAAATTTGATTCCAACAAGGACAGCTTCGAAAACTACAAGGATATCGAGGACCGCGTGATCGGCGGCATCACCTTCCGCGGCCGCACCTATGAGCGCATCGGTTACGAATGGATTCAGTATATCGCGCAGCTTGACGACAGCCGTGCCCTTTCCATCGGCCTTCGCGACTTGGACTGCGTCCCGGGAACGATGCCCGACATCATTCTCAACAACATGACGTTCAAATAAGGGCGTCGTACTTCTGAAAATCTGTATAAAACCGGCTCCCGCCCCAATTTGGAGCGGGAGCAGTCGGTTATTTGCGAAAAAAACGGAGGTGATGCTGTGAAACGCAAGGTGTTCCTCATCATGGCAGGTCTGTGGATTGGGCTGCTCGGTCTCACCGCCTGCGGCCGGGTCAATGGATGCACCTATCGGTACCCCGAGACGACGGTCCTATTCGACGACTTCCACATAAAAAAAACCGTTTACCGCCCGGGTGTCATGAAGCTCTATTATCGCGGCGGGCAGCTCAAGGACAATCCCATCCGCTGCTACGACGCGAATTTTGAAGATCTGGGCGATCAGTTTGACCATACGTTCCGAAACGGCGTTCTGACGGTTCGGGCGGATTTTGCCGAAAATATCAGCGGGCTGACGATTGAGGACAGGGCGCATGATGTTATCTATCATCTGCGCTATCTGGACTCCCCGCAGTTTGCATGGCTGGCAGATGTGTTCTGGCACGATGACGGCTGGCATGAAACCGGAGATCGTGAGGCGTATTACAGTGCGGCCGAGCTGCAGGCGGAAGCCGACAGAAAAGCTGAAAGCCGGAAGGAGGCGCAGGAGGCCTTTGCGCTGCTGGAAGGCACATGGGTCACGGAGGACGGCCTGCAAAAATACGAGTTTGCCGTAAACGAGGACAAAAGCGGTATGGAATGCTGCAATATGTGGTGGAACAGCGAAGCGCAGAGGTGGGACTGCTGGCGCATTTTTGCCAGGTCTGCGTTCCGTACGAAAGGCCTTGACGCCTTATTTGCATTCGACCTTGGTTGCGATACGGACAGCGATTACGATGAAATCGCAGAAAAGGCCGAAAAGCTGATCGCCATAACGCTTGTCAACAGCGACCGTGCAGCGGCCGATATGCGCGTTTTGTACAATTCTGAAGAAAAAATAATAACGGACGCGAATGCCGTCTATCACAGGCAGTGAGCCTGCGGGACATGTCCGTAAAAGTACGATCACAACTGTGTTCGGCACTGTAGCCCGCCACTGCGGGCTGTAACGCCGGCAACGGAAACAAGCAGCAAACGCCTGTCCGGAAGGTCGAGTACGGCTCTATCGGCGGCGGAGATTATGGTAGAAGCGGAAAATTTTGAAAGGAGCGGTTATGAAAACAGCACACAAACAAGTACTTGCGCTGTTGTTGGCATTGGCTCTGCTGCTGTCGCTTTGCGCCTGTGGGCAGAATACGCAAACGGAACCTGACGAGCCACAAATTAGCACGGATACGGCTGACTTACCCGCAAAGGCCGATAAAAATGCTCCGGAAAACCAGCCGGAAGAAGCTATATCGCAGAGCGGCATGAGCGATCGCACATCACGTGACGAAGCTATGGCCACACCGCCTGCGCAATACGCGTTTTCACAGGAGGCGGAAACCTCGCTTGAATGGCTGCGGGACAGGATTGACTTTCCAACGACAAGGTTTGGCGCGGCGTATCTCGGTTATGTCGGCGGCCTGTTTGAGGAGGGCTTCGAGGCGGGCTTCCCCTCGTGGCTGTTAGAAACCAATGAGGTTCTGCTCCTCGAATACCCCTTTATCGCGGAGATCGACGAGGAGCACATTATCGGCGGTGCGGGGCATCTGTACTGCATTGTTCCGGTCGATGAAAACGCGACGGTTGCGATCAACCGTGTGCAGTGGAACGAAAAAACACATACCGATGAGGTTACGGAGGTGCTCTACCGGTCAGAGAGCGGCGAGCCTGTGCTGCTCTTTGCGAATCTCGACGGCATTGCATATGAGGCCGACACCCAGGTCTTTATCACCGACAACAACGGAAGCACCTGTGAGTGGTATCCCTCGCTTGATGCGATGAGCTATCTTGCACCGTGTATATCGGAAGCCGGCGACTATCTTTCGTTTGACTTTACGAAATATGCCTATTATGACGCCCCATCCGAATTTGCCGATTGGCTTTCCGACGGCTGGTCAGGCATGACCGCGCTCGGCCTTGCCGGATCGCAGAGTGCGGGCTTGAACTGGATCACAGAAACCATGGTGGGGGAAACCAGCCGCTATGCCTATTTCTCGCTGCGCTTCTATCTTGAGGATGAGACGGGCGGTACGGTCGATCTGGAGTGGGTATATGAAGACAGTGACGACATTGAGGAGATGTGGAGCGGCTTCTGGGCAATCCAGACCATTCCGGACGGGCCGAGCTATGTGACGCTCAGCTTGTCGCTTGTGGGCGGCAATAACTACGGCGTCACGGACGGCCCGATGTATCTGTGTGAGACGTATCCCCTCCTGATCAGTCCAAGCGGCACGGAGCTGCTGGTCGGCGCGGGTGAGAGCGGCATTTGCCTGCCGTTCATGTCGCAAAGCACAACGGCATGTGTGCTGACACAGTCCGTAGGATAGAAAGCGTGCATGAAGCAAACTGCTTTGAGGTTTGCATTCACAAATACTGTTTGGCCGCAATCTAGTAAAAGTGCAGCAATTTATCCTTTGCAAATTCAAGATGCGGGGAATTTGAGTTGCGCTTTTGCTACGTTTGGGAAAGATGTATGGCTTCGGCGCAATTGGCGGTCGCCAACGGCCACTGGTGCGGTGGTAAACGGCCGCCGTGCGGTGCGTTAGCAGCCAGCCTGAGTCAGCCTTTTTAAGGCGGTTTTGCGGTGACGAGCGGCCAGTTTGCGGCCCGGCGGCCACCTGTTCAAAGTAGTTGAAATTGCCCTCATAATAGTGGCATCCGCAACAGCGGAAATACACTATTTCAGGAGGGTAGTGTATGTTGGATTACAAAGACATCATTACGAAACACTACGCCTTGGGCATGAGCGGCAGAAAGATCACCGAATCGCTCAAAGTCAGCAAGTCGGGAGTCAATGACTTCCTGCGGGCATTCCAGGAGTGTCCAGTGCTCAGCTATCCGCTGTTATAAGTCGTTACGCTTCCGTCGGACTTTGTTTCCCCTCTATAATAAGCGTACAATTTATAAGTTCCTTTTGACAGGGTAACGACCGCTTCAGCTTCAAAATAATTGCCATATCTACCATCCGAATCTGAGGTAATGTAAATCTCATTTCCGTTAACGACCTTGTACAATGTGAAACCAACGGACAACTGTTCTGGCAGCCCTACGCTGGCAATCGCGTATGGGTTATATTTATTCGTGAAAATAAATTTTGGAAGGAGACTTTTGAAATAGGTTCATCAATTTGCAACATCAATGCCTCTATCGAATACATAAGTTCGCCTATGCAGGTCTATAATGTCGTACCTGTTAATTTTAACATTAAGAATTTGAAACGGTATTTGATGTACTTTGGTGTTTCGACCGACTCTTGCATCTCATTCCCTTTTATTGCAGATTGTCAAACTAATTCCGATCTTGCAGCATCTGTAGTATTAACAGCGACATATTGCATTACAAATTAACAACGCTGTATTATCTAACACGACCAAGGCAAGGATTCTTGCTCCTGATAACCACACCATAACTGAGGGATGGTATATATCATACATCTTCGATAGTGTTTCTATTCCATTCGATACCGCATACGCATCACCGTATGGCGATATGCAATTTCAGTCCAGTAAATATACAGCGCCATGGCCACCTCAAAGATTAGACATGTTTATAGATCACGAAGGTATTAAATATTTTCGCTTTTGTAATCCAATAGAAGTCACTGGCATCGAAAAGGCTAAACTGCTCCCGCTGGATGAAATCAAGAAGATAATCATTGATTACTTTAAAGCAGGATATGAAAGGGTTAATCTTGTAGAAGAGGACGTGCCTACAATCACGCGTATTACACTATCACATTCCCTTATAAAAACAACCGGCCAATCAAGCGGCGTTCTGATTCCCACCTGGATTGTCTATTTTACAACGCCATACATCGAAGAGAACTTTTTGCTTCCAGCGGTGCTATGCATAAATGCGGTAGATGGTACAAGAATCGACCCTCTTTATGAATAAACACGCTACGCCGAATAATTGCCAGCTACTCTTCCATATGATAAAATTTATAAAATGGGAGGTGGCATATGAGTAAAAATCGTATTTTGGTAATTGAGGACGATAAGGATATTGCCGACAGTATAGGCCTGAATCTTGAACTATCGGGATATGATTACACGATAATAGACGATGGACTTGAAGCGGCGAAGCGCTTGAGCGAGGATCATTCTTTCGATTTGGCGCTGCTTGATGTTATGCTGCCTGGGCTCGATGGCTTTGCACTGATGGAGCATATGCAAAAATACAATATCCCCGTAATATACCTGACTGCCAAAGCGGATGTGCCTTCGCGCATAAAGGGGCTGAAGATCGGCGCTGAAGATTACATCGTTAAGCCGTTTTCGGTGCTGGAGCTTCTGGTGAGGATAGAAAAGGTTCTGGACAGGGCCGGCAAGCTGAACAAGGTGCTGCGCTGCCGCGACATTACGATAGATACCGAAAAGCGCACCGTAACAAAAAGCGGCGAAGCCGTGGCGCTGCAACCGCTGGAATTCGATCTTTTGGTCAAGCTTATCAAGTTCAAAAACTGCACAATGAGCCGCGAACGGCTGCTGAGCGAAATATGGGGAGTTGACTTTGTCGGCGGCACAAGGACCGTGGATACACATGTTGCCTCCCTGCGTAAAAAGCTTGGGCTTGAAGGCGTCATCGTTACCGTTACCCGCATAGGTTACAGGCTGGAGGATTAGTCCCATGAAGCTGCGCACAAAGCTGACCGTATTTTCAATTCTTCTGCTGGCTGCCGCAATAGCTTTGTGCTGCGCCATAATAATTTCCTTTGCGTATCAGGGTGAAGTTGAAAGCATAACCTCCGCAGGCATTTCCGATTTTGAAGACCTATACAGAGAATTCGTTTGGGGCTCGACCGATAGCATACCCGACAGCCCCATAGTAAGGCGCAGCTATATAATAAACAAATTCCGTTCTCTGGCAGACGCCGGTGAATTTGTGCTACAAAAAGGCGACGAGTTTTGGGTGAACAACACGGGCTTCGATGTGAAAAGCATCTTACCCGCAGGCAAAGCCGCCAAGCTTTCCGAAAGCGGCAGCACGCAATACAAATTGTCAAGGATAGACGGCGCGGATTATTTCATAGCCGCAAGTCCAGCAAGCATAGCGCAGGAGGACTATTATGTGTCCCTTATGCGCAACGTGACGCCGCAGATAAACAGCGTGCGCTCGCTTGCGGCAAAATGTGCGCTTGTCGGCGCAGTTATCACGGCAATAGCGGCATATGCGATGCACCTGATAGTCCTGAGATCGCTTCTTCCCATAAAGGCGCTGCAGGAGGGCGCAAACCAGCTCTCCGGCGGGAAATACGCGGAGCGCATACCCGTTCACGGGCATGATGAGCTTTCCGAGCTGGCAGCCGATTTCAACAGCATGGCGGAGGCAATCGAAGGCAATATGCAGGAGCTGAACGAAAGAGCAGAGCGGCAGCAGGCATTCATAAACGACTTATCCCACGAATTAAAGACCCCTGTCACTTCCATATTGCTTTCTTCGGAAACGCTGCTGAGCCGCAGCGTGCCGCCGGATGCCACGCAAAACGCACTTGTGCGCATATACGATCAATGCAAATGGCTTGAGCAGCTTTCGGGCAAGCTTATGACGCTGGTGCTTTTGCAGGGCGAAATATCATTGCGGGAAGAAAGCGTTGCTCAGCTTCTTGAAGCGGTAAAAGAAAGCACGGCGGACAAGCTGGAAAAGCAGAACATGAAGCTTTGCCTGAATTGCGAAATGGATACCCTTCCAATGGATTTTGACCTGATGCGCTCGGCGTTGGTAAACCTTGTGGAAAACGCGCGAAATGCCAGCCGTGACGGGCAAACCATATACCTTTGTGCAAAGAATAACACAATAGAAGTACGCGACTTTGGGCAAGGCATACCCGCAAAGGAATTGCCGCGCATCACCGAGCCCTTTTACATGGTAGACAAATCCCGCAGCAAGAAGCAGGGCGGCGCCGGGCTTGGCCTTGCCATAGTGCAGCGCATAGCGTCCGCCCACGGCGCGACGCTCACCGCCGAAAGCGTACCCGGCGAGTTCACAGCAATAAAAATCGTCTTTCTAACCAAATGATAACAAAATAATTACAACTTGAGAACAACTTTTGCCCTTCTATATGAGATGATGGTATAAACACGATGAAGGGAGCAAAGCGATGAAAAAGCTTATTACCATATTCCTGACCCTTTTTATGCTGCTTTCTGCCGCCGCCTGCCAACCCACGCCGGAGAAGGCGGTTGTGGTGAAGAAGGACACGGAAAGGATGATTGAGCAGGCGGCACAGCCGTCAAACGGTGCGGCAATAGATGAAGTGGGTATTCCCGAAGGGCGATACACTTTTTCTGCCGAGGGACTAAACGGGCGGCTCCGCATAAATGTTGATGCGGAAATTGAAGCGCCCGCGGCTCAGGCCATGCCTATTGTGCGCGTTGAGCAGGGCGGCTTTTCGCAGGAACTTGTCACGAAAATATTTAATTATCTATTTGCCGGCAAAACCGCCTATGAATCCGGCGATAATATTATAGCCAAGGCCGATGCCGAGAAGTTTTTGCTGGAAGCCAAACAGCGGCTTGAAAACGGCACCTATGCCGCGCAGGGCTATACCGAGGATGAGTGCAAAGCCCTTATAGCCGAGCTTGAGGAGCAATACAGAAACGCTCCCGATACCGTTCCTGAAAGCCCTGTTTCAAGCGGCGATATGACGCTGAAAAACATGGAGAACGTGGGCGAATATCTTTTCCTTGACGTGAGTACAAAGGGGGAAGCGCAGGACGGCGCATACCGCACATTGTCAGTAAGCACTCCCTTTTCACAGGCCGCCCGAAGAAGCGGTTTCGGTACACATCTTTTTTATAATTATTATCCGCATGGAGATGTTCTGCCAAACTATAATACACAGGGCATAGTCCGCATTGACAATGATAAAGACCTGCCCGAAGAAGCGCGCAGCAAGCTGACCATCGGCATTGACGACGCGCGCTTGATGTGCGACGAGTTCTTCTCATCCATCGGCCTTTCGGAAATACGGTTCGGATATGGGTTTTGGTGGGCGATTGGGGTGCGGGTATGTTCTCAGGCGATGGCAAAAAGATAGGCGCACCTGCCGAGAATTATGCCTACAATCTTTACTATACAAGGTATGTGCAGGGGTAAGTTCATTCGTAAACACGGACTGGGGTTTAACGGATAATGATTCGTCAATACCATGGAGCTACGAATGCATATGCTTTACCGTCAACAACAACGGCATAGTCAGCATTGAGTGGCATAACCCCACAAACGCGCTGGAGACCGTGCAGGAAAGCTCGGCCATGAAGCCGTTTGATGAGATAATAGGCATATTTGAAACAATGGTCAAAACCGAATACGAAGCATATGTTGACCAATGGACAGACGGCCGCGGTGAAATGGACATAGATATAAGCGCCATTCAGCTTGGCTTAGTGCGCGTACGCGAGCCCAACGTAAACAACGCGACGGGGCTTATGGTGCCCGCATGGGTGTTTTACGGGAACAACAAAATGACCTACGGCGATGGTCAAGTCAGTTATGATTCTCACGGCAGCAGCGCAAGCTCCTGGAACAAAGAACCTTTTCCCATACTTATTATCAACGCCATCGACGGCAGCATAATCGATTTGGCAAGGGGCTACTGAGGAGGTAATTATGAGAAGATATATAGCGATTCTGCTTTGCATGGCTGTGGCGGTTGGCGCTGTTGCCTGTCAACCCACGCCGGAGAGGGCGGTTGTGGTTGGCAAGGATACCGACCGTTTAATTGAAAATGCGTCGAAGGATACTTCGGCTCCGTTTCCTTCTGATGCGTCCGGCTGTGACCTATATGAGCGGATCGGCGCTCCCGAAACATACTCCGCCGAACTTGTGAGCAGCGGCGGGAAGCTGCATGTTTTTGCCGATGCACGGGTGGTCTTGCCGTCATGCGAGCTGCCGATAGTCAGGATGAAGCCTGTTGAATTCACTCAGGCGCAAGCTAAGCAATTTGCGGCGGTGCTTATCGACGGCAATGCAAAATTCGTTCGTTATGATGCCGATAACCCCACCAAAGGCGAATATGAACGCAGAATAGAACTGCTGCGCTATGGTCTGCAAAACTGGGAAGAGAAGGGGCAGTATATATTCGACTTGCGATACAACACGGCGCAGGAAGCCGAAGCGGCATTGGCTGAGCTTGTGAGCAAAGCCGCCTCCGCGCCCGAAGCCTATGAGTCCTATACGCCCGATTTCAGCTGGGAATATCACACGGCATTGATAAACGGTTACGAGGTCAACAATGAAAACACATATATAACCCTGTTTGCAACAACGGATAACACCGTGTATTCGCTCTTTGAAATTAGCAATACGCGCGAGTTCAACGGAAAATCCTCGTTTACATATCTTCGGGACTGTGATGCTCCGCGGGACGTATTTTTCACCGAGCCGTATTCCGGAGATGAAACGTTGACAATATCCGAAGATTCTGCCGTCCGACTTGCCGCGCAAGCATTGGCCGACATGGGCGTCAGCGGCTACGCCTGCTCCGCAAGCATACCGAGTAAATACAGAACTGCAAATGCAGAGCGCATGCCGGTTTATCATATTGTATTCACGCGGCAGGTCAACGGCGCGGTGGAAACCTGCACAAACGTTGACACCATTTACAATGAATACGGCGATTCACGGGATTATGAAAAGATAAACTTCCTGATTGACGATGATGGCATCGTGCGGGTGGAATACAACAACCCGTGCGAAGTAGTAGGAACGGTGATAGATGAAACGGATTTGCTTCCGTTCGACAAAATCAGGGCGATATTTGAAAAGATGGTGACTATCGTGGGTAACAACGTGGATTTCAACTCCGTATTCGATGCTTCCGGCGGTGTTGAGTACCACATAACAGAAGTGCGGCTCGGCCTCGTCAGCATCAGCGAACACAATAGCGACAATATCCTTCTTGTTCCCGCGTGGGACTTTCTCGGATACGAACGGGGGGCGAATATCGGCTGATGTCAACTGGGGAACCAGAAGTACGAATAAGTTGGAACCATTTTTGACCATCAACGCCATCGACGGCAGCATAATCGACCGCTCGTTGGGCTACTGAGGAGGTAATTATGAAAAGATACATAGCGATTCTGCTTTGCATGGCTGTGGCGGCGGGCGTTGCCGCCTGCCAACCCACGCCGGAGAAGGCGGTTGTGGTAAAGAAGGATACGGAAAGGATGATTGAGCAGGCGACCGGAGATGACGGGTCGACGGTATTGCCGCTTCGTGAGCAGTTGTCCGCACCAGACATGATGGACGTCACGGTGGAGGAAGATCATTTTACAATCCTTGCACATGCTGCCGTCCGTCTGCCGGAAACGGACGCCATTCCCATGATTACTGTAAAGGCGGGATGCTTTTCGCAGGAACTGATAAACAGGCTGTGGGATTTACTCATAGGAGATAAACCCATGTACAAGCCACGCACAGAGGCCGACAGGACGAAAACAGAACTTGAGCAGGCGATCCTCACCCTTCAGGGCGATATGGAACGAATTGAACAGAACGAGTATTATGAGGAGAACAAGGCCCTGCGGGAGGCTGAGCTTGCGCATTTACGGGAACTGTACAGCACGGCGCCGGATGCCTATGAGCCGACGGTCGTTACACCGGAAATCGAGCAATATATGGATTCCGGCAATCCGTCAAGACGCTTTATGGGTGTGGATGCAACGGACAACGCCGGAACCGTCTTCCGTGTTTCCAACGAGTCGTGGTACGAAGCGCTTGGGAAAGGGGGTATCCAAAATAGCACGTTTGTCTATCGAACGCCGGGATACAACGGCATTGTGCAAGGAAAAGCCAGCACAAAGGAAGTAAAAGAGAACGATACGCTCGACAATGCGGAGTATACAGGCTTGTCCATGCTGCCCAAACAGGCAGCGGAGATCGTGCGACAGTTTGTATCAGAGTTGAACATCCCGATGCGGGTGGAGCGCATTGCGCTATATGATAACGCCGCAACGGAAGGGGACGTGACGAAGGGCACGTCAGACTGGTGCTATCTCGTCACCTGTCAGCGTATGGTGGAGCAATATGCGTGCGCGGCAATATTCGGCTATTCAGGAACCCCGGGCAGCGACAGCGAGTTTGGCTCAGCATGGGGCTATGAGTGGCTGGTGTTTCTCGTAAATGACAGAGGAATTGTATATGCTGAATGGGACTCCCCGTTGGAAATCGGCGATATCAAGGTGGATTCCTGCAAGCTGTTGCCATTTCACGAAATACAGCCGATATTTGAAAAGATGATGCGTGTGATCTGGCAATACCAGTCCCAGGATTACCAGAACCTCACCTGCAATATCACGGAAGCCAGGCTGGAACTGATGCGTGTGTTTGAGCAGGGTTCTGCGGAAAACGGGCTGCTGATCCCCGTCTGGAACTTCTATGGCACGCGGCAGCGAACTTTTACAAATGGTGAGACAGACGAAACGATCCCCGGCGTCATGCTTTCCGTCAACGCCGTTTCAGGGGTTGTGATAGATTCTGCCAAGGGCTACTAACGGCTGAATGAAAAATAGCAGGCATGACCGCATGGGAACCCGCCATGTCTGCTTCCCTATTACCCAAAATCACGGAAAGGAGGGAGAAAACATGAAAAAATCCTTATGCGCTGGCCTCCGGCAGGCCATACTGAGCCGCGGCTTTCTTATCGGTGTCTTAGGCACGGCTTTGGTGCTTCTCCTTTCCTCCGTTCAGGGCATACTGGCGGGGTTCCGCTCGGCGGAGCTGCTTTCCCCCGGCTTCCACAGCGACCTTATCATGGGCGCGCTGTCCTCCGAGGCCATGGCGTTGGCCCTGCCCATACTCGCCGCGCTGCCGTATACCGCATCCTTCATTGACGATGTTAAGAGCGGCTTCATAAAGGAATACCTGCCCCGCACTACCGTGCCGCGATACATCGCGGGGAAGGCCGTGGGCTGCGCCGTTTCCGGCGGGCTGACGCTGGCATTGGGGATATTCATAGCCTACGGCTTTGCCGCGCTCATGTTCCTGCCCATGGAAGCCTACCCTAAGGCCGGAGAAACCGTGCCGAATTACTTTGGCAATCTAATGGAAACTACGCTCATGTTCTTCGCATCGGGCGCGTTCTGGTCGCTGACGGGCATGACCTTCGCCGCGCTTACCGACAGCAAATATATGGCCTACGCTTCGCCGTTCGTGCTGTTCTATCTGCTCATAATACTGTATGAGCGGTATTTCGATAAGCTCTTCGTGCTGTACCCGCGGGAGTGGCTCAATCCGTCCCCAAGGTGGATGTTCGGCAAAATAGGGGTGGCTGTGCTGCTTATCGAGTTCAGCCTGCTGATGGCCCTTGCCTTTGCATACGCCGTGAAAAGGAGGCTGGAGAGGATATGAAGCCGAAACAGATTTTTGCCGTAACCCGGTATAACTTCCGCCGGTGGCACAAAAACCCAAGAATAGTTATAACCTTCTGCCTTGCGTTCGTGCTGTGCTTCCTGCTGTCCGACAAGGCCGTGAAGTTCGCTAAAGAGTACGATACCACCATGCAGCTCGTGGAAGCCTTCGTGTGGACCTTCGGGGACAGCAACTCAATATTGCTCTCCTCATTGCTTCTCCTGCTGCTCTTTGCAGACATGCCGTTCATATCAAGCGCCACGCCCTTTTACCTCATGCGCATAGACCGCAAAACCTGGCTCATGGGACAGGCGGCGTATATCGCCTTGGCCACGCTTATATACCTTACGTTCATACTGGTTTCCACCTCGCTCGTATGTATGCGGCAAAGCTTTATAGGCAACATGTGGTCTGAAACCGCCGCAATCCTCGGCTACTCCGGCGCAGGGCAAAAGGTGGCCCTGCCTGCGCTGGTGAAAACGCTTGAAATGAGCCGCCCGTATGAGTGCATGGCGACCATATTCCTGCTGATGCTGCTTTACACCCTGCTCATGGTGTTCATAATGCTGCTGTTCAATTTAAGGCGAGGTCAGCTTGCGGGGATAGCCGCCGTGTTCGCGTTCAGCCTGTTCGGCTTTTTACTCAACCCGCAGACCATCAAGGCCGTGTTTCAGCTTCCGGATGAGCTTATGTACAAGGCGAACGTTGCCGTGGGGTGGCTTTCGCCGCTGAATCAGGCCACATATCACATACACAACTTCGGCTACGACCTGCTGCCGCGGCTCTGGCAGACTTACACCATATTTGGTGTATTGATAGCGGGCTGCTTTGCGCTGTCCCTTCGGGCGGTGCGGAGCTATAACTTCAATTTTACCGGAACGGAGGGCTGACGATGGACGATATTGCAATACGGGTGGAGGGCGTGTATAAACGCTTCGGCACGGATACGGTGCTGAAGGACATCTCCCGCAGCTTTGAGCGCGGCAGGATACACGGCATAGTGGGCAACAACGGCTCCGGCAAAACCGTGCTTATGAAATGCATCTGCGGCTTTCTCATTCCAGACGGCGGCAGCATAACCGTAAACGGCGAGCGCGTTGGCGTGGATGTAGACTTCCCGCGGGACATGGGGCTGATAATCGAAACGCCGGGGTTTCTGCCCAACGTTACGGGCATGAAGAACCTTGAGATATTGGCTTCGCTGAACAAAAAGATAGGGCTTCGGGAGATAGCCGCTTCAATGCGTGCGGCGGGCCTTGACCCAAGCATGAATAAGCCCGTGGGCAAATATTCCCTCGGTATGCGCCAGAGGTTGGGCATAGCCCAAGCCATAATGGAAAACCCAAGTTTGCTTATACTTGACGAACCGCTCAACGGCCTTGACAAGCACGGCGTAACGGAGATGCGGCAGCTTATAAAGGGACTGAAGGAGCAGGGCAAGACCATACTGCTTGCCAGCCACAATCAGGGGGACATAGACGAGCTTTGCGACACCGTGTGCGAAATGGACGCGGGAGTTATGACAATCATACGGGAGGAGAGCATATGAACCGATTATTCGCGGCGCTGCTGGCTATATTGCTGCTTGCGCTGCCCGCTGCCGCCTTTGCGGAGGGTGAAACCCCGCCCGCGGAGACCCAAGCGCCTATAACTACGCCGGAGCCCACGCCTGAGCCTACCCCGGTGGCGGACAAGCTGATAATTGACAGCTGGAGCCTGTACGACGGCATGGACAAAACCTACGGCGCGGGCTACGTGCCGCGGGTTGTGAACGGCTGCTGCTACATTATATTCCCGCTTATCGGCGAAACGTATGACGGCAAGGTGACGGTAACGGCCGACCTCGGCGCGACGGCGGACAGCCCCTTCGTATTCGGCAACTATTCCCAGACCGCTGCCGGCTGGGGACGATATGTGTTCTTGTTTGAAATACCGCTTGTGAAGGGGCGGATAAACGGCTCATATCCGGTGACGCTGAAGGCGGACTACCTCGACGTGCTGGGGCAGCAGAAGCAGCAAAGCTTCACGCTGTATGTGACCATATCCGACGGCAAAAATCCGCCCGACCCGAACGACGTGCCGAAGCAGGAGGTTGAAAAACCGGAGCTGTTCATATCGAATTGCATAATTACGCCGGATACCGTGAGCGGTGAGGAAATCTTTACCGCGGAAGTCACCATCGACAACATTGGTGCGATACGCGCCCGCTCCGTGCGACTGTCCTACGGGAGCGAGGCGGCGGGCATAATACCCGCGGACACGAACAACGCGATGCACTTGGAGAACATTGCAAGCGGCGAAAGCGCAACCGTTTCATTCGCGCTCCGCACCACCGGAGACGTGCTTGCGGGCGAGCAGCCCTTTTACGTTACGCTGGACTACGTTGACCTTTACGGCGGGGTATACACCAACACGCGGACGTTCCTCGTCCACGTTACCCAGCCCGCGAAGATGAGCTGCGACCCCGTTTCCCTGCCGAAGGAGGTCACCGCGGGCGAAACGATATCCCTGCCCGCCAACGTGTTCAACATAGGCAAAAGCACGCTCAGAAACGTTACGGTAAATCTTTCGGGCGCTGGGCTTTTCCCCACCTCCAGCGTGTTCTTGGGGGACATTCAGCCGGGGCAGGCGGGATACGGCGAGATGAAGGTATTCGTGGGTATGCTCTCCATGACCGAGGGCTACACCGAAAGCTACGGCAAAACAAGCGCCGTCTACACCGTTACATACACCGACGACGCGGGCGAAACCCACACCGCCGAGCAGCAGCTTTCCACCGAGATAAAGCAGCCCATCCTTGACGGCGAAAAGACAGACGCCGAAAAGCAGGCCGAGGAGGAGCAGAAGCGCGCCATGAGCCAATGGTGGATAAGCGCCCTTGCGGCCTTCGCAGCTATCGCGATAATCGTCGCGGTAATTGTGGTGAGTAAGTTTGCGAGGATGATGAAGGTGAGGTAAGGGGCTTACACCGCACGCCCCACGGAAATGCACACTATTCCATCCTTCTGCGGCACGGGTGTAAAGCCGATAATGTTGCCCGGGTGGATGCCGAAATTCTGTTTGGGTTCGGTGAGCAGCTTGCCGAAAAGCTCGTTTTCGCTGAACGCCATACAATGCACCCATACCTTTTCCGCCTGCATACCCTCCTTAAAAAGCATAACCAATACTATGTCCGGATACTCAGGATGCCTTACGCTGTCAAGGAACTTGAACTCCCTCATCTTCTCAGTCTGTTCGTGGGCGCATTTATAGCGCTCGTCCATGGCGGCAATATAATCGGCAAAGTCAGAGGTATCGACATCACAGTAATCCAAGCCGAGGAATCTATAATCATCGGCGGCCTTTCTGCGCAGGGTCAGGGTTCTCATAGGGTGGAAGCTGCGCCGCGTGAGTTTATTGAAGCGCACATCTGCCGAACAAAGTATCCTGAATGACAGGCCCTCTCTTTCGTTTATGTAGCCGTAGGCAAGGCAGCCATTATCGTATTCACAGCAGTCCATGCGTTCACGCAGGCTTATGCGCAATATGGGCGAGGCTTTTATGAACACTATTTTGTGATAAAACTTTCTGAAGGATTCGCCGCGGATGTTGCTGCACATTGTCGAAAGTTCAACCTCCAAATCGAACATATTGCCCTGCATATCCATGCCGAGCGGATGCGAACAGCGTTTGAGCCATTCCTCCGTTGCAAGTTCGGGTATCACGGCCTGCTCGCACTTGTTTTCGAATCTTTCGCGGGTTTTCTTTATAATATCGTCATAGATGTCCAGTCTAACGTTTTGAAACAGCTTCCAGCGCTTATCGTTTGGCAGATGCAGAAGCGTAATGAGCGTTTTCCCGTGGTATTCATAATTATCAAGAACGATGAAATGCGAATTGCGCCGCGCGACCATAAGTCCACAGTTTGTGTCGGGTTCAAAGGCAGATAAATCCCCCATGTGGTTTGAAATTATGGCAAACCTATGGCTGGTTTTCATGCCCATTACCCGTTTTGACGCATCGGTAAAGCCTATTTCCTTAATGATAGTATAAGGCACATACTTTTCCGCCAGTTCCTTCGGCAGGTTAACGTCACGGACATACACCCCGGTATTAGGCAATATTTCATTTATTGTCTGTTCAAACAGTTTTACGTCCAAATCCATATAAGCGTCTCCTTTCGCCGCAAAGGGCATTATAGGTGATGAGCAAATACTTTATTCCATATTCATTATATCGTTTAAGAAAACGCAAGGCAATAAAAAATGTGTTATAACTAAAATAGCGCCGCACCTGACGGTGCAGCGCTATTTTGGCGGAGAAGGAGGGATTTGTCCGGCGGCACTGGCCCAGTGCCGCCGCCAGCCCGGGGAACTAAAAAACCATTCACCGGATGGTTTTTTGCCTCGCTTTGCTCGGCCGTTCCCTTCTCGTCCCCTTCTCTCTTCATACAAACAAAAAAGCCCACGACTACGCATGGACTTTTTTATTTGGTGGAGATAAGGGGACTCGAACCCCTGGCCTCAGCATTGCGAACGCCGCGCTATACCAACTTAGCTATATCCCCACGGCACAAAATATTCTACAACATATCCGCGCGAAATGCAAGAGTTTTGTTTTGGCTTGATGGGACAAATTTTGCGGCGGGGCAAAAAAATTTGTTGTTCCCTATTGACTTTCGCCCGCCAAACAAGTATACTATCCCTTGTCCGTTGCGGCGGACGCAACTGAATACGGCGGCGTAGCTCAGTTGGCTAGAGCATTCGGTTCATACCCGGAGTGTCATTGGTTCGAGTCCAATCGCCGCTACCACATTAAGCACTCAGCATCGGCCGGGTGCTTTTTTACTTCCTTTCATCCCATTCAGCAGGCATTTTTCGCCATTTATCGATGCAATCAATAATACTTCCTCTTAATCAATAAGTCCAATTTGACTAAACCAACGCCGCCAATATAATTAAAATGTTTGATTACGACAGAAGGGGGCGTGGGCTATAAATGCCTGAGAGCAAGGTTAAAAACGAACGGAACGCAGACGTTGCGCTGCTCAGCGGCCTGACCCGCCGCCAGCTAAAGGAGCTGGAAGAAAAAGAGAAAACTCCCGCGCAGAAAACCGCGGAGGCAATAATAATGATACTGCCGCTGCTGTGCGGATGCATAGCGATGGCGGAATACGTGATACTGCCGAACAACAGCCGCAATTCAAAGCCCTGGAGCTACGTTTGGGTGCTTGGCGCGGCCATGTGCATCTATCTTGTGTGCTTCATAGTGTCCCTCATAAGGCGGGCGCGGGGCGAAAAGCAGCTCTATGAAAAGCTGCGCTACAAGGCGCCGCGCTATGCCGCGCTGTTCATATTTTTAGCCGTATATGATTACCTTACGCTGAAAACCGGCACGCTTACGCAGCCGTTCGTGCCATGTATGAACTATATAATCAACGCATTCCTCGTTGACTATAAAATGCTTGCGGACTGCACGCTCAATACATTGAAGCTGCTTTTCATAGGCTATTCCATAGGCGTTACGCTGGGGCTTATAACCGGCATAGCCTGCGGATATTCCAAAAAGGCGCGCTATTGGCTGGATCCAATAATCAAGTTCTTGGGGCCTATCCCCACCTCCACATGGATACCTATCATAATGGTAGTTGCAACGTCCCTTTTCGGCGGGGCGGTGTTCATAATAGCCCTCGGCTCATGGTTCGCGGTAACGGTGGCCTCGCTCACGGGCATTTCAAACGTGGGCAAGGAATATTTCGAGGCCGCGCGCACGCTGGGCGCAACGAACAGGCAGCTTGTGCTGCACGTTGCCATTCCCCATGCAATGCCCTCCATTTTGCAGGGCTGCACGCAGGCCATGAGCTCATCCTGCGTGGCCATAATGATTGCCGAGATGCTGGGCGTGAAGTCCGGCCTTGGCTGGTACATGACGTGGCAGACCGGCTGGGCCAGCTATGATAAGTCCTTTGCGGCGCTGTTCGTAATATGCTTCATATTCACGCTGGTAACAAACGGGCTTGAAAGGATAAAGCGCTATCTTCTCAGGTGGCAGAACGGAGCCGAAAAATGAGCGACGATAAAAAGAAAGTTTGCCTTAAACTGGAAAACGTAAGCAAGGTTTTTGCAAAGGTTGAAAGCGACGGCGTGACCCACGCCCTGCAGGACGTAAGCACCGAAATGCAAAGCAGGGAGTTCGTGTCCCTGGTCGGCCCGTCCGGCTGCGGAAAATCCACAATACTGCGCCTTGTTGCGGGGCTTATAACGCCAACGCTCGGCCGCGTTACCGTGGACGGCAAAGAGGTGGACGGCCCGAGCCCTCAGCGCGGACTGGTTTTCCAGAACCCAACGCTTTTCCCTTGGCTCACCGTTGAAAAGAACATATCCTTCAGCCTTGATATGCGGGGCGCAACCGTTGGCAAGGCCGAAAGGGTAAAGCATATGCTTGAAATAACCGGGCTTGAGAGGTTCAAAAGCGACTACCCTGCCCAGCTTTCCGGCGGCATGGCGCAGCGCGTGGCGCTGGTGCGCACGCTTATAAACGAACCGGAGATACTGCTGCTGGACGAGCCTTTGGGCGCGCTTGACGCATTCACCCGCATGAATATGCAGGATGAGATACTCAATATTTGGACGCAGCGCAGGCAGCTTGCCCTTATGGTTACGCACAGCATTGACGAGGCCGTTTACATGGGCACAAGGGTGCTGGTTATGGAGGCCAACCCCGGGCGCATAGTGGCGGACATAAAGATAAGCGAGGATTTCCCGCGGGACAGAAGCTCCGCAAGCTTTGTAGAATACCGCAACGAAATACTCAACAAGCTGCATTACGGCGGCAAAAACGCCTAATTTACGGTTTATACGGCAAAGAATGCCTATAAATAAAAAAACTTTTCGCAAGGAGAAGAAAAACAATGAAGAAGATTGTTGCTCTTATGCTCGTGCTTGTAATGGCGCTGTCCGTATGCGCCTGCGCGGGCGTTGAGACCAACGGCGATAACACCGGCGACAATAAGCAGTCCGAAGTTATCAAGGATTCCAACAACGACGGCCAGATAGAGGTCGGTACCGTTGACAACGTTGAAGTCAACGAAGCTGACGAGCATATGGACGCCGCCGAGGCCTCCGCCTCCGGCAAGTGGGAAGCCCTGTTTGTGCCCCTTAACATCGAAGGCCGCGCCATAGACATGGCCAACTTCGATCTGACCCCCACCCCCGAAGAGCTGGAAGCCATGAAGAACGAGCCCGCCTACGGCCGCACCATAAAGTATTTCATGAGCGACGGCTGCACCTCCGGCCCCACCATGGCCGATCACCTTGGCTACTATGCGGAAGCCGGCCTGACCGCCGAGGGCGTGAAGGGCAGCAGCGACGTTGAGGCGCTGGGCACCAATCAGGTTGACGTTGCCACCGGCATGATGGCCAAGATGCTTGTTCCCATCACCAACGGCGTTGATATAACCTTCACCGGCGGCGCGCACATTGGCTGCAAGTCCCTCTATGTTCTTGCGGACAGCGAATACGCCACCACTGCCGACCTTAAGGGCCAGAAGATCTCCGTCCCCAACGGCATCGGAAAGAGCGACTACAACATAACCGCCCTGCTCCTTGACGCGGACGGAATCAATTACAGCACCGATGTTGAGCTGGTTCAGGTTTCCGCGGACGCCTGCGTTACCGCAATGGAAAACGGCGAAATAGCCGCGGCTCTGCTGAGCGACACCTTTGCCTATGCCATGGTTAAGGACGGCAAGCTCAAGTGCATCCGTTCCCAGCTTGATACCGACTTTGCCGACCGCGTATGCTGCGTTATGGCAATGAACGGCACCTTCGTAAAGGAAAACCCCACCATCGCCAAGAAGGTGGCACAGGCCGTGCAGAAGGCGCACAGCTACATGCGCGACAACCCCGAAGAAGCCACCAAGGTACTGATGGACATGGGTTGGAACGGCGGCAACTACGAGATGAACATAATGATAAACAATTCCCTCCAGTTCGGCCTTTCCGATGAGTTCACCGGCAACACCCTCAAGGACTTCATCGAACGCTATATCCGCCTTGGCCTCATCACCTCCATGGACAACGCGGACGAGGTGCTTGACCTTGCATGGACTCCGGTTCTGTAAGGCGATAAACCGAAACGCAAAGCGGGCGCGGTGGAAACATCGCCCCGCTTTTTGCTATTGACACCGCCCATATGCGGTATTATCATCAAACCGAAAACATACAAAGGAGATAAAAACTTATGCTTAAATGCGCCGAATGCCCGCACCACGGCTGCCAGGTGCACGATGTTTCAAACGCGATGACATGCTGCCCCACCAAGAACAGCGAGATACAGCAGCAGGCGAGCGAGCTTTATAAGGACCCGGAAAACTACACGCTGGCGCACAACGCGGCCGTGGTTGAGGCGGAAGGCTACGGCAGGCTTTGCCGCATGGAGGAGATTATGCTCTTCGCCAGGAAATGCGGCTATAACAGGATAGGTCTTATATTCTGCGTTGGTCTTTCGGATGAGGCGCGCGAGGTGAGCAAGATTTTAACCCACAATGGGTTTGACGTTGTTTCCGCCGTGTGCAAAAACGGCTCCGACCCAAAATCCTCCATTGGCCTGAAGGACGAGGAGACGCTTTCCGGCTGCGCGGACGAGGTGATGTGCAACCCGATAGGTCAGGCGCTGCTTATGAACAGCGAGCATACTGACATGAACATAATACTTGGCCTGTGTGTTGGGCACGACAGCCTTGTTATGAAATACGTTGAAGCGCCCACCACCGTGCTCGCGGTAAAGGACAGGGTTATGGGACACAATCCGCTTGCGGCGATATACGTTGCGGAAAGCTACTATAAAAAGCGCTTCTTCGGCAAGAAGGAGAACTGATGAATACGCCGCGGCATTATGCGGCGAATATCGGATAGAACTATAAAAGGAACCGCCGGTCTAATAAAAGGCCGGCGGTCGTTGTATTTATGGGGTGAATTACGCTTCCTTGCTCCTGTCCACATAGGTGGTATGCAGCAGCTCGTGCGCAATATGCGAATTTGGCTCGCCAAGGAACTCGGCATAAAGCTTCTGCACCGCTGGGTTCTTATGGCTCTTGCGTATGGCCATGGATTCATCCTCGCTGTATGTTGCGGCGGCACGCGCGGCACGCGGGTCAACATAGTAGCGCGTCCTTGCATCCACTATCGGCTGACCGCCGCCGGTAACGCAGCCGCCCGGGCAGCCCATCACCTCTATGAAATGATATGTCTTTTCGCCCGCGCGTATGGCGTTGAGCAGCTTTGCGGCGTTTGCCGTACCGTGAACTATGGCAACTTTTATATCCGTGCCGTTCACGTTTACGGTGGCCTCCTTTATGCCCTCAAGCCCGCGCACGTCCGCATATTCAAGCCGCGGCATATCCTCCCCCGTCAGCACGTCCACAACCGTGCGCAGCGCCGCCTCCATAACGCCGCCCGTCACGCCGAATATAACACCCGCGCCCGAGGATTCGCCCAGCATATCGTCGAACTCCTCCTCCGGCAGGTGCACAAAGTCCAGCCCCGCCTGGCGTATCATGCGGGCAAGCTCCCGCGTGGTAAGGTTCGCGTCCACGTCGCGATAGCCGTCCCGCCCGAACTCCGGCCGCGCTATTTCAAATTTCTTAGCCGTGCAGGGCATTACGCTCACAACGTAAATGTCGCGCGGGTCAAGGTCGTTCTGCTTGGCAAAGTATGTTTTTGTTACCGCGCCCTGCATCTGGTTCGGGCTTTTGCAGGTTGAAAGATTGGGTATAAAGTCCGGATAGAACGTTTCGCAATATTTTATCCAGCCCGGGCTGCAGCTTGTTATCATGGGCAGCACGCCGCCGTTCTTTATCCTGTTCAGCAGCTCCGTGCCTTCCTCCATTATGGTAAGGTCGGCGGCAAAGTCAACGTCAAACACCTTGTCCGCACCCAAGCGGCGTATTGCGGATACCATTTTGCCGGTGCAGCGCGTGCCTATGGGCAGGCCGAATTCCTCGCCTATGGCAACGCGAACAGCGGGAGCCGTCTGGAACACAACGTATTTATCGGGATCGTTCAGCGCGACCCATACTTCCTTGGTGGCGTCCTTTTCGGTAAGCGCGCCCGTGGGGCAGGCGGCTATGCACTGGCCGCAGTTGATGCAGGCCACGTCGTTAAGGCTTTTGCCGAATTCGGAGCCTATCTGCGTCTTAAAGCCGCGGTTCTGCATTCCTATGGCGTACACGCCCTGTGTTTTGGCGCAGGCGGCCACGCAGCGGCGGCACAGTATGCATTTGTTGTTATCCCTTACTATGCTGGGGCTTAATTCATCAATGGTTTTAACTATGCGCTCGCCCGGGAACTCAATATCCTCTATGCCCATTTCGTTGGCAAGGGATTGCAGTTCGCAGGTCTGATTGCGCTTGCAGGTAAGGCAGGAGCGGTCGTGATCGCTCAAAATAAGCTCCAGCACAGCGCGGCGCGCCTCCAGCACCTTGGGCGTGGAGGTCTTTATTTCAAGCCCTTCGCTCACGGGCAGCACGCAGCTTGCCTGAAGCTTGCCGGTTTTTGCGTCCTCAACAAGGCACATGCGGCACGCGCCTATATTGTTGATGTCCTTCAAATTGCAAAGCGTGGGTATCTTTATTCCCTGCGCCATGCATGCTTCAAGCACGGTTGCATTCGGCTCCGCCTGGACTGTTCTTCCGTCGATTTTGAGTGTTACCATCTTTCAAAACCCTTTCTGTTTTTTTCTGTATGCTTTTTTCATACGTTTGGGTTCAATGCGCGATATCATTACGCACATTATAACCATAACACAAATGATATGCTTAGTCAATCGGAAATGACAGAAAGATGACGAAGGTTGGTGGGGAGCGTTTTGGTCAGTGCAAGTTCGACACAATAAGCCTGCCCTGAAAGGGGAGGTGGATGCGAGTGTAACGAGCAGACGGAGGGGTTATAAAAAAGCTTATCTTCTATTTGTTTGTTTCAACCCCTCAGTCGATCCGCCCCTCCATATTTAACTTTTCTGCATACCCTCCCCTCCAACAAAATATAAATACAAATGAATAGAGCCGCGAAAGGAGCAAGGTGAAATGGAAGCGAAATTTTTAGATATCGGCGGGAGCAAAACGCTTAGGCTGGCCGCGCGGGAAAGCGCGGAGGCCGCGATAGAGGGCGCGCTGCCGCTGCCCGCGGGGATAAGGCTTGGCGATATTGAGCCGCTTTGCGCAGCCGCCCGGGTGGAGGCCGCAGCAGCAACCGCACACGACGGACGGATAGACATAGAGGGCAAGCTGAAGGTGAGCGTTATATTCCGCAACGCCGTGCGGGAGATGATACCGAGCGGGGACGGCGCGGACAATGCCGAGGAGGACACCGCCGCTGCCGAAAAGGGCGGGGCGTTCACGTCCGGCGCGGCATTCAAGTACAGCATTGCGTGCGACGCTGCACGGGAGGGCATGCGCGCGGAGGTCACGGCTTACGTCACGTCCTGCACGCTGAGCGCCGCGGGAGAGCTGATGCTCAGCGCGGTCGCGGGGCTGGACTGCGCCGTTTATGACACGTCTCCCCTGCCCATGCTAAACGGCATCGATGGCGCGGAATGCGAAATGAAGCACGAGTGCATATGCACCTGCACAGAAACATTGATAGGCCAAAGCGAGACGGACTTTGAAACAGAAACCGCCCTGCCAGCGGGCACGGAGCCGCTTTTTACGAGCGGGGAATGCAGCGTAAGGAGCGTTACGCCGGGCGGGGACACGGCAATAATAGAAGGGCAGCTTTGCCTTGACCTGCTGCTGTGCAGCCGCGCGGGGCTTACGGCGCACGCCGTGCAGTTCCCATTCACAATAGAGGCGGAGCTTGACAGCCGCGCCGAGGGCGACGCATACGCCACGGTTTCGCTGAAGGATATATACATATCTCCCGCCGACGCATCAAGCGGCATAGCCGCCGTGCGCGCACGCCTTGCGGTGAGCATATATCAAACGGAGCAGAGCGAAACGGCTATCTGCACCGATGCATTCATACCCTATCATTCCTGCCAAATGCAGACGGAGAGCGCAAGCATTATGCAGCGGATGCGCCGAAAAACCTTCCGCTATACGCTGAGCGAAAATATACCCCTTCCCGACGGGACGGACGGCACGAAGAGCGCAATATGCTGCGCCGCAATGCCCTACGTTACCACAGCGGAGGTAAAGAACGGCGTGCTAAGCATAGAGGGCATAATAGCGCTGAACTGCGCGCTGCGCACGGCTGAGCCGAACGCGCTGACGTTTGCATCGCAACTACCTTTCCTGTGCGAAACGCAATACACCGGCGCGGATGCAGACGCGGCGGACGCAAGCGTTAAGTGCCTATCCTGCACGCTTATGCTTACAGGCGGTATGCTCACGGCGGAATGCGTGCTGGAGCTTTCCGCGGTGCCGTATACGCTTACAGGCATGACCATAGTATCCGCCGCGGGTGAAGCGGAGCCCGTAAAGCGGCAGAGGGCGATTATAGTATACTTTGCCTCTGCAAACGAGACGCGCTTTGACGTGGCCAAGCGATACAGCCTGCCTGTAAGCAGCATAGCCGCGGGCGGGGACACGCTTTGCGAAGGCGAAAAGCTTACATTTTTGTGCTGAGCGGCTAAAGCGGCATGATGAGCTGTGTTTTTGCCGCAATGATAGCGGCGGCAATAATATGCGGCGCGGCGAACGGCAGCATAGCGGCGGTACTTGACGCGCTGACGGAGGGCGCAGCCAACGCGGTAACGCTCTCCCTCTCCCTTGCGGGGGCGTATATGCTATGGATGGGACTTATGGGCATAGCGCGGAGGGCGGGGCTGATAGACGCGCTTTCGCGGGCAATGAGGAAGCCGCTCAGCCTGCTTTTCCCCAACGCGGGCGAAGCGATAGCGCCAATAACGCTGAACTTAGCCGCGAACTTCTTCGGCGCGGGCAGCGCGGCAACGCCCTTCGGGCTGGAGGCCATGAAGGAGCTGAACGCGAAGGCGAAATACGCCGGCGTAGCTACGGACGAAATGTGCATGTTCCTTGCGCTCAACGCATCGGCGCTGGAGCTGCTGCCGGCGAACGTGCTTGCGCTAAGGACCGCCGCAGGGAGCGAGGATGCGTACATAGTGGTGCTGCCCACGTTCATAGCGTCCGTGATAAGCTTCGTTTCCGCCGCCGCAATATGTGCGCTGCTCTGCCGCATAATGCCGCAAAGGCCCATAGGGAAGGGCAAGGCATGAGCTATATTCTGCCCCTAATGATACTGGGGCTTATAATATACGCGCTGATAAAGCGCGTGGACGTGTACTCCGCATTTACCGAAGGGGCGGCAGAGGCGCTGCCCATGCTTATAAAAATATTGCCGTACATGGCGGGGATGCTTGCCGCGATACAGGCGCTTAGGGCGTCCGGCGCGCTTGAACTGATGCTTGGTGCGCTTTCCCCCGCTTTTAACGCCGTGGGCCTTCCGGCTGAGCTTGCGCCGCTTTTTATACTGCGGCCGTTTTCGGGCAGCGCGGCGCTCTCGCTTCTTGGCGACGTACTCACAACATACGGCCCCGATACTTTCACGGGCGTTGCGGCAAGCATAATGCTCGGCTCCACCGAGACAATATTCTATACCATCGCGCTTTATTTCGGCACGGTTGGCATACGCCGCACGCGCGCGGCATTGCCCGCGGCACTTATAAGCTCCGTTATAGGTACGGCGGCGGCGATAGTCCTTGCGCAAGGACTATTTGCATAATGGGGCAAGTGATGCTATAATACTGGTAGATTGGGCGAATGTGTTTTTGCCCGAAAGATAAGGCTTTGCGTGCAAAATTGCCGAACGCTCAGCCGGGAGGGGTTTTTATGAAAATAGACGTTATTCCCGTATACGGAAAGGTTTTAAGCAACCATATATCGTCCTGCACGGTAATAGTTGTGGACGTTTTGCGCTCCACAAGCTGCATAATAACCGCCGTTGGCAATGGGGCAACCAAGGTCGTTCCCGCAATAGACCCCGGCGAGGCGGCAATGCTTGCAAGCAGGCTCGGGGCGCAGGACGTTGTGCTGGCGGGCGAACGGGAGGCGGTAAAGCTGCCGGATTTCGACCTTGGCAACAGCCCGTATGAATTTACCAAAGAAGCCGTGTGCGACCGCAGCGTTATAATAAGCACCACCAACGGCACCGCCGCCATACACGGCATGTCCGCCGCGAAAGAGGTACTGATTGGCGGCATGATAAACCGCACAGCGGTTGCCAAAAAGGCCGTTGAGCTGGGCAACGACATAATAATCGTCTGCGCCGGCACGTACGGGCAGATTTCTGCGGACGATCTCTTAGCCGCAGGCTCCATAGCGGAGGCTATACACCGCATGGCGCGCGAGCCAATGGAAGCAACGGACATAACAATGGTCTGCTGCATGCTGTACGCGGACTGGAAGCAGGGCCGCGCCGACCTTTCCGTTACAAAGCACTGCGCACGGCTGATATCACTCGGCTTTGAGGAGGACATAAAATACTGCTTCAGCGAGGACATAACCGAAGTCGTACCGGTATATGAAAACGGCGTAATAAGGTGAAGAGCGGATAGATAAATAGGGAAATTAAAAGCAGGGTATGACCCTGCTTTTTTTGCTTCTTCAAAAATCCGCCTTACAGCTTCATCAGCGCATCGTAGAGCGCCTCGAGCCCATCGCGCGTATAATACTCTATCGTTATTTTGCCCTTCTTTTCGCTGCCGTCTATGGTCACCTTTGTGCCCAGATGCTCCCTGAGCTTTTCCTGGGCAACGTACATGTCGTTTGTTTGGCGGACGCGCTTCTTCTTCGATTCGCGCTCTACCTTGTCAAGCTCGGGATTGGTGAACTTGGTGGCCTTGCGCTCGATCTCGCGCACGGACCAGCCGTTTATGGCGGCGTCGCCCGCAAGCCTTCTTACGGCAGCCTCGTCCTTTATGGCGGCAAGCGCCCTGCCGTGACCGGCGCTGAGCTTGCCTTCCTTCACCATGTCCTGCACGCTGTCCGGCAATGAAAGCAGCCTCAGGCTGTTTGCTATTGCGGGACGACTTTTGCTCAAGCGGGAGGAAACCTCCTCCTGCGTAAGGTCGTGCTGCTGCATCAGGAAGCGTATTGCGGCGGCCTCCTCAATCGGGTTCAGGCTTTCGCGCTGAAGATTTTCTACAAGAGCTATCTCCTGAATTTCGGCATCGTCAAACTGCTTCACTATTACGGGTACGGTTTTGAAGCCGGCAAGCCTTGCCGCGCGGAAACGGCGCTCGCCCGCGACTATGGTATATCTGTCCCCATTTTGGTGCACTATTATGGGCTGCACCATGCCGTGCCGTTTCAGGCTCTCCGCAAGCTCGTTAAGCCTTTCTTCATCAAATGTTTTCCTTGGCTGGTCGGCATTTGTGTCTATCATGTATATGTCCGCCTGCACAACGCCTTCCGGCGGAGTTGCGGTAAAATCGCCAAGCAGCGCGTCCAGCCCGCGCCCAAGCTTCTTCATTGCCATTGCTTATTTCTCCTTTCCCACAAGCTCCCGCGCCAAGGCGTCGTAGGCCTTTGCACCGACGGATTTAGGATCGTATTTATTGATGGGCATGCCGAAGCTCGGCGCCTCGCCAAGGCGCACGGAGCGGGGAATTATTGTATCGTACACCTTATTTTTGAAGAATTTCTTCACCTCAAGCACCACCTGCTCGGAAAGATTGGTGCGCGCATCGAACATTGTGAGCACAACGCCCTCCACCGCAAGCTTGCTGTTAAGATGCGTGCGTACAAGCTTTACGGTGTTCATAAGGTCGCTCAGACCCTCCAGCGCATAATATTCGCACTGTATGGGCGCAAGCAGTGTATCGGCCGCGGTAAGCGCGTTTATGGTAAGCAATCCCAGCGACGGCGGGCAGTCTATGAATATATAATCATAATTCTTGCGCACCTTGTCCAGCGCGCGCTTCAATACCGTTTCGCGGGCAAGCGTGTTCACCAGCTCCACCTCCGCACCCGAAAGCTCCTTGCGGGCGCATATCAAATCAAGCCCTTCGGTGGGGGTCTTTACGGTGGCCTCGGCCGCGCTTACGCCGTTTATCATAACGTCGTATATGCTGTGCTCCGGTGCGTCCTTATCCACGCCAAGGCCGCTGGTGCAGTTGCCCTGCGGGTCAATATCTATGCACAGCACCCTTTTGCCCAGCGCCGCAACGCAGGCGGAAAGGTTGACTGTTGTGGTGGTCTTCCCCACCCCGCCCTTCTGGTTTGCAATGGCTATTATCTTGGACATGCTTTTCTAATCTCCCTCAGCTTTGCTTCGTCCGCCTCTATGTGCAGATCCATAAGTATTTCATCGTAATATTCGCCGTCAACATATATTTTGCCGCGATGACGGCCTATTTCCTCGAAACCGAAGCGCCTATACAGCGCAATGGCGCGCTCGTTCTCCGCATGTACGCTAAGCTCGATGTTTTTTAGCGACGCTTCCTTCGCAAGCTCTATCAGCATCTCCATCATTGCGGAGCCCACGCCGATGTGCCAATACTTCTTGCGCACGCTCAACGCAATTTCCCCCGTGTGCGCCAGCCTGCGGCGCGGATAACAGCCAAGGCTGAATATGCAGGCAAGCTCGCCGTTTATACGGCCGCCGTACACGCCGCCGCGCTCCTGCTTCAAATTCTCCTCCAATATCAGGCGCTCCTCTTCCTCGCTTATGCCAAGGCCGTTTTCATCCATCAGCAGAAAATGCGTTTCCCCGCCGATCGTTTTAAGATATTCCAGTATTTCCGCCGCGTTTTCGCCCCGCGGACGGAATATTTGCAGCACGCTGCCATCGCGCAGCACAACGCTTTTTCCCATTGCCAGACATCTCCGTTTTGCGATATTTCCCTATTATTATATAAGATAATCCCTAATAACACAATGACTCAATGCCGCATTGTTTCACGTGAAACATTATAACCCGTCAAATTCCGCAAAAAAGTGATTATAAAGAACGGCTTCGGCATAAAAAAGGCGCCGCGGGGAAAATGGCGGCGCCTGACAACACGGCATGGGCGGCCTTGGGGAGGGAATCGAAGGCAAAGCCCATGCCAAAGATTATATCTTGAGTTTACTTCCCGTCCCGTATCCTTACGGCAGCCTTACTCACGGCGGGAATAAGCGCGGCAATTACGCACAGTATGGTATCCACGCCGATTGTGGTGAAGTTATACATGAACGAATACGCCCACGCGTTGGCGTAGCCCGCCTCCGCAGCGGAATCGGCAAAGAATATCGCCCCGCTGAGCACGCCGCACAGCATGCGGCAGAAACCGCCAACGCCCGCGCCGAGGGCAAGGCTCTTGGGGAAGAAGCCCGCAAGGCCGAGCACCGTGAAGGAAAGGAAATAATCCAGCACAAACTGAACGGGATGCACAACGTACGCGCCCTGCACCACCTGCAAAAGGCTATACGCAAAGCCCGCCAGCAGGCCGGCCGCGGGGCCGTACATCCACGCGAACACGAATATGGGCAGCATGGAGAACAGCGTTATGCTGCCGCCCATGGGCATGGAGAACAGCTTGATATAGCTGAGCACGAACGCAAGCGCTATGCACAGCGCACCCTGCACCAGCATGCGGGTGGTAAGCTTATTGCCCTTTTTCTCAACTGTCGGCGCGGCATTGACGTGCTTTTTATTCAGCACCGCAAGCACCGCTATCAGCGCGATTACCGCCACGATAGCGCCTATGAACATCCAAAGTTCCGTACCCTCAAGCTTTGCAAGCTTTTTAAGAAGTACAAATTCCATTCTTGTTAAAACCTCCGTGTGTTTCTTTTGAAAAAAGAAAAATCTCCGCAATTCTTTGCGGAGAAACCGGACGGCATTTTCGCATGCGCCAAATCTATTCTCTCCGCTTCCCTACGCCGGCATTATCCGTACAGGTTCCAAGGGTATATCTCAGCCTGAAAACAAGCTCCCCCAGCGGGTGATTATTCTCTTTTCGCCGCTATATTAGCACGTTTGTGAAGAAATGTCAATCCGTGCCTTTTGGTGCGCTTTATAAACTCACAGATTAGCCTCCCTCCTTGAGGGAGGTGGATTTTGCGAAGCAAAAGACGGAGGGAGTTAGCCTGCCATGAAAGGGGATTCGAGCCGAGCGCGCCCAGTGAGCGATGCAGCGAGGGGAGAATCGGGCGGAATAGGGAGTATTGCAAGCGGCAGCGCTGCAAGACGACCATATTCCAACCAGCGTTGTGGGTTTCGCGTTAGCGAAAGCCGGAGGGATTACAACGAGGCTTCTGTTGTTTACGCCAACCCCTCAGTCAAACCTTCGGTTTGCCAGCTCCCCGTCCGGGGCGCCTTTTGGTATTGCATAGCTTCAAACATAAAACACGGGGACGGCTTCCCGTCCCCACAACTTCACAAGCTCTTGCGCTCACCCGCCGTCAGGCGGATTTCGCATTGCGCAAGCAATATTTCACTGCGCTTCAGCGCAATTTCACCCTGCGTAAGCAGGATTTCACCGCGGGCGTAAGCCCGCTTATCCTTCGTACGTAAAGAATCCGAAATGCTCCGTGCCGTTCATAAGGCCGAAGCGGCCGAGCGTAGTGGGTATCTCCCCCACCTCTCCGCTGAGCTTGTAATAATCGGGCCACCAGCTCAGGAATTCGCTGTTCAGTCCGTCCAGTGAAGTATCGGGCATATAGAACACGAAGTCCGTGCCGTTTTCCATGCCGTGTGCGTCGCTCAAAACAAAGCGTACCTCATCCTCTATCCATTCCGTGCCCTTGCTTTCGTCCTTTGTCAGCTCCTCAAGCGTCATGGCATAGGAATTGTCGTCTATCTTGGTTATGTTGGCAAACCTGCCGGAGAATTTGCAGTAATACACTGTTCCCTTGGGGTATTTTTCGCTGTTTTCGATCATTTCGCTGTCGTGGTATTCGCCGGTGAATGTGCCGTCCGCGTTCAGCGTGATCTCTGTCCCCCATGCGCCTGCGCCGCTTGCAAATATCATTGTCAGCGGATCGTCGCCTATGGGCAGCGCAGCCGCGGCGTTATCCGTCTCCGCGCTCTGAGTTTCGGCAGGCGTTGTCTGGGCGGGTGCAGTCTCGGCAGGGGCCGCGGTAGGCTCGGCAGTAACAATTATATCGGGCGTAACCTCCGGCTTTGTGGTATTCACGGGCGCGGCGCAGCCAGCAAGCATTGCCGCCGCCAAAGTCGTGCAGATTAATGCTGTTATTATCCGCCTTAGCTTTTCATTCATTTTTTTGCTCTCCTTATCCGGCGCGGTAATGCCCGCGCTCAATTCGGTCTATAATAATATGCTTATGTACTGATTTTATCAATATATAAGCATATCTGTTTCAAGTTTGTTTACAAGTTTGCGTCCTCTTCCCGCCAGGCTTGCAGCAGCGCATCCGCGGTTTTGTTCAGCTCCTTTTCAAGCGTGCGGAAACGGCTCAGCAGCTTTTTTCCCTCCGGCGTGACCTCCGCCCCGCCGCAATTACGCATCTCATATCTTCAACCATATTATTCACTGGCCCCGCACCGAATTGTTTCACGTGAAACATTCTTCCCGCGCGAAATTTATTTAAGCTTTATTATGAATATTCCCGGCATAAGACCGCCCGCTTCGGTGCGCGTTTCCGTCACCAGCTTGAGCTTTGGCCGTTCGCGTATCAGCTTCTTCAGTAGCGTGAACTCCATCGTGTAAAGTATAGCCACGCCGTCCTCGTTCAGCCATTGCGGCAGCCGGTCCAGCAGCCCCGCGTACAGCCTTTCGTTGTTTGCATGCGTCCCCACGCGGTTCCCGAATGGCAGATTCGCAACTATCTCGTCATACGGGCGTTTCGCTTCAAAGCGCAGCATGTCGTTGCATATGAACTTGGCCTTTGAGCCCGCGTTTTCGGCATTTTTGCGGGCAATGTCTATTGCCCTATGCGCAATATCAACGCCCGTAAGGCTTGCCGCGGGCGCAAGCTTTTCCCGCTCAATAAGCAGCGTTCCGCTGCCGCAGCAGGGGTCCAGTACCCTTGCGTTCACCTTCATGTGCTCCATGGCATACCGGAGCACTGCCGCCGCCGTTGCGGGATGTATGCTTGCGGGCATGGCCTCGGTACGGTAGGTGAACCTATCGTCGCAAAACACGGTCGGTTGCAGAAACGCATCCGCGCGGCCCTGTTCATTTATTTCAAATATAAGCTCCGCTTCATAGTCGCTCGGCGCATTCACAAGCTTTTCGCTGTCTATCACGGCGGCTATCGCGCGGCTTTGCGCCGCCCTGTCCTTTACTTCGCCCCTCAGCTCAATTCTGTATCCGTAGGGCGGTTCGCCATCGCAGCAGTTTTCAAAGAATTCGCGCATAAAGCGGCCGCATTGCAGCAGCTGCTTCGCGTCGCTCGCATCCATGTCCCGCGCTATTGGCATCAGGATGCTCTGCATGCTCCTAAGGCGCATCAGCTTATCTATATCCTTTGTTTTTATAAAGGCGCTGTTGCCCTTGTGCGCATAGGGTTCAAGCTCCTCTTCCTCCATGTCGTAAAGCAGGGAGCCTACCAGCCTGTCCGGTGCGCGGAGCTCAAATTCATACTCCGTATCGAGCGCGCGGAATGCATGATGCGCAATTTTCGTAAGCTTGCGCCTTGCGCTGAGTAGTGCGTCCGTCTCCTCGGCAAAGTGTCGCTTTTCACTTTCGTCCTTTGCAGCGGGAACGGTGTATTTTTCAAGGAAAGCCTTGGCCTCCTCGCCGCCTATCGCGCCTATTGAAAGAATAATGCTCGGCCGCACGAAGCGCGTCTGCTCCCGCCCAAGCGCAGCTATGAGCCGCGGCGCGTCCGCTTCCCTTTCAAGCGCTCCCATCAGCCGCGCAGTGTTTTTTCTAAGCTTAGCGTCGTCAGATAAAAGCATGGCTGTGAAGCGTTCGTTTTCATCCGCGCTGCAAAGCTTATCCGCCATAGCTTCGCGGAATTTTTTCTGCTTTGCAAGCCTGCATAAAAACGCGCCCGCCGCCGCATTGCTTTCTTTTGTATACAACTCCCACGCCGGCTCGAACGCCTGCTCCGCCTTGGCGGCAAGCTTTTCGGGGCCGTTGGGCTCATTCAGTATTTTCAGCGCCTTTTCGCGGCTCATGTGAATCATTTTTTGCTCCTTTTTGCGGCTTCGGCGCGTATAACGTCCAGCACCTCGTCCGTGCCGTCCGCCTTGGCGTCCGCGCTCATGGTGGCTGTGAATGAAAGCCGCCTGTCGTAAAGATCGTTCACGCTGTCAAGCAGTGTGTTTTCATTAAGCTGCTCCTGCTCCAGCACCATTGCGTAGCCCTTGCGGGAAAAATAGCCAGCGTTCTGTATCTGATCCCCCCTGCTTGCGCTAAGCGGCAAGGGTATTAGCAGCATGGGCTTGCACAGCGCCAAAAACTCAAACACGGCGTTTGCCCCCGCGCGGGAAATAACAACGTCCGTCGCAGCAAAAACGTCGCTCAGTTCGTTTGATATGAATTCATATTGCTTGTAGCTTGCGCTGTCCAGCTCCTTCTCCGCCTTGCCCGCGCCGCATATATGCACAATGTCGAACGTGCGCTCAAGCTTGGGCAATACCACGCGCACGGCGCTGTTTATTGCCGCCGCGCCAAGGCTGCCGCCCATTATCATAAGCACGGGCTTTTCCCCGTTAAAGCCAAGGAAGTCAAGGCCGCGCTGCTTATCGCCCTTGTAAAGCTCCGGCCGTATGGGAGTGCCGGTATGGACTCCCTTTTCGCCGGTGAATTTGAGCGTATCTTCAAACGTTACGCAGATTTTGTCCGCAAAGCGGGAGTTTATTTTGTTCGCAAGGCCGGGAGTATAGTCGCTTTCGTGCGTAACCACCGGCACGCGGCATTGGCTTGCCGCAATAACCACCGGCACGCTCACGTATCCGCCCTTTGAAAACACTACGTCCGGATCGATTTTGCGTATAATGCGCCGCGCCTCGCCTATGCCTTTAAGCACCTTAAACGGCGTTGCAAGCGTTTTCAGCGAAAAATATCTCCTCAGCTTGCCCGCGCTTATTTCATGATAAATAATATAGTCCTTGCCGGCCATCAGCTTTTTTTCTATGCCGTCCGCCGTGCCGATATAATGTATCTCGTATCCCTCGCTCAAAAGCTGGGGGAAAAGCGCCATGTTCGGCGTAACGTGTCCGGCGCTGCCGCCGCCCGTGAATACGATTCGTTTGTTCATTGCTCCCGCCTTTCGTAAAACCGTATTTTCCGTTCATAATATGCTCATTCGCCCCATAAGTATATCATTTACGGAACCTTTGGGCAAGAATCCCCTACTTCCCCACGCAGAAGCGGGAGAATATCCGCTCTATCACGTCCGATGTTACCTCGCGGCCCGTTATTTGGCCAAGGGCGTAAAGCGCGGTGCGTATGTCCGCCGCGGCAAGGTCGGTGCCCATTGCAGCATCCGCCGTTTCAAGCGCAGCCTTCGCCTCCGCAAGGGCGTATATGTGGCGGGAGTTGGTAACAAGCGCGCTCTCCGCCTCCTTTGTCAGCAGCAACGCCGCCATGCGCTCCTTCAGCTTCTCTATCCCTTCCCCCGTTACGGAGCTTATGGATATGGGCGCAAATTCGGCGCAGCTTTCATCCGTGCCGAAGCCCTGCTTGTCCGCCTTGGTAAACAGTATCAGGCATTTTCTGTATTCGCCCCGCTTTGCGGCATTTATCAGCGCGCGGCTTTCTTCATCGATGGGCTTCGTGCCGTCTATTGCAATAAGTATAAGGTCGGCCCGCTCGCCCGCCTTCCTCGCCCGCTCCACGCCTATGCGCTCCGCTTCGTCCGCGCCCTCGCGTATGCCGGCCGTGTCCGTTATGCGTACAGGCGCGCCGCATATATCAAGCGTTTCCTCAAGCGTATCGCGCGTTGTGCCGGGTATGGAGGTTACTATCGCCCTCTCCGTTCCCATGAGCGCGTTAAAAAGGCTCGATTTGCCGGCGTTCGGCGCGCCCAATATGGCTACCGACGCCCCTTCGCGGAATATCCGCGCCGCGTTGCCGCCGCGTATCAAATAATCAAGCTTATCTATTATGGGCGCAAGTTCACTGCCGAGTGCTGATACCGTGTCCTCCTCCAGCTCGTCCGGATAATCAAGCGCCGCCTCAACGCCGCTGAGTATATCAATAAGCCTGTCCTCAATATCCTTTATGCCGCTGCCTATGCTGCCCTCAAGCTGCTCCTCCGCCATGCGCGCACCCTGCTCCGTAACGGAGCTTATAACGTCCATGACCGCTTCCGCCTGGCTTAAATCAAGCTTGCCGTTCATAAAGGCCCGCTTTGTGAACTCCCCGCCCTCGGCAGGGCGCAGGAAGCGGGAAAGCAATTCAAGCGTCCGCTTGGCTATTACGCGGCTGCCGTGTATGTATATTTCCGCCATGTCCTCGCCGGTATAGGTTGCGGGGGCTTTAAGGAAGCAGGCCATTGCGGAATCTATCGTTTCCCCGCTTTCGGGATCTATAACATGGCCGTAGTTCATAACGCGGTGCTCCGGCGCGTTTTTGCAGCGGAAAACCCGCCCAAGCGCAGCATATGCTCCGCTTCCCGTTATGCGCACTATTGCTATCGCCCCGCCCACAGGCGAGGACAGCGCGAATACAGTATCCTCACTCATCCTTTATGTTGCCCTTCCCTATGTCCCTTGTTATCTTTTCCAGCATCTTCGGTTCGTTATCCCGCGGCTTGCAGGCGCAATGCATAAGCAGCGCGCGTTTCACTTCCCCTACCCGCGGGCAGGGGCGTATGTTCAGCCAGCGGCAAATGTCCTGTCCGGTGCAGTTAAGCTCCTTTTCGGTAAAGGGAGCGTTTTCGGCCTGCATTTCGGCATATACGCGCTTCCAGCGCTCCGCCGTGTCCACCCGGCCCAGCACTATGCCGCTGCCGTGCACGTCCGCTTCGCGTATAAGAATAAGCTTTTGCGCGCCGTCCCGCCCAAGCTCCACAAATTTCTTTTTTATCTTGCGCACGCGCGTTTCGCCCTTCAGGTCAAACATATGCCACCGCACCAGCGTAACCACTTCTTCCCTTAGCGCGGCAGGGGATTTAAGCCGTGTCAAAACATCGTTCGCTATGCGGGCGGAATACATTTCGTGCCCATGCATGGAGCCGTGGTCATAAAACGCGGTGGCCTTGCCCGTATCGTGCAGAAGCATTGTCCACCTGAGCACCAGCTCCGGCGACACAGCCGCGCACGCCCTCAGGTTATGCTCCATAACGTCATATTTATGGAAATCCCGCCTTTGCTTAACGTCATAGCAAAGCTCAAGCTCCGGCAGCAGTACCTCTATCGCCCCGCTCCGGTGCAAAAGATGCAGCGCGCCAATAAGCGCATCGTATCCCGCTCCGTAGGCCGTGTCCGCCATTATAAGCTTGCACAGCTCGGCATATATCCTCTCCGGCGAAATGTCCTTAAGCCCTTCGCGGCTTGCGTATGCGGCGGCAAGCGTGTTTTCATCCGCTTCAAAGCCAAGCTGCCCCGCAAAGCGGCACAGCCGCAGTATTCTCACCCCGTCGTCCCGCATTATCAGCGCGGGGTCGGGGCTTGTGGCTCGGAGTATCCGCCGCTCTATATCCTCAACACCGCCGGTGGGGTCTGTTACCTCCTTCGTAAGCGGGTCAAGGTAAATGGCGTTCACGGTAAAGTCCCGCCTGAACGCGTCCTCCTCAAGCGTTGCCGCGAAGCTGACCTCGCTTGGCCTATGGCTGCCCGTGCCGTCGTAACGCTCAGTACGGAATGCGGCGTATTCAAAGCTCATCCCGCCCATAACTATGTCCAGCGTGCCGAACGCCGCGCCCTTTTTGCGGCACTCTATGCCCCGCGCGGTAAGCATGGCTTCAACATCCTCTATCCTGAGCGCGCTGCAAACGTCTGTGTCGTTCACGGGGTATCCCAGCAGGCAGTTGCGCACCATGCCGCCCACGGCGTACAGCCGCGCCCCGTTTTCACTGAATATCTCCGCCAATGCCGTAAGCTGCGGAGCAATGGTAAAATCGTGCATGTGACCTCTCGCGCTTTATTTTGCCAGCTTATACAGGGCATATTGATTAAGGCTTACGCCTTCCTTTTTTGCGCTTTCCACCAGCTCTTTATGCAGCGAACGCGGTACGCGGATCATAAGCTTTCCGCTGTATTCCTTATGGTTTTTATAATCATCCAGCGATATTGAATCCGCGCTGTCCTCTTTTTCCGCAGTCTCTATCGCCTTTATATCTTCCACGGTGGGTTCTTCCGCCTCAAGCGCATCTATTACCTTCATTCTTTCTTCAAATTCTTTATTATCAAGCTTTTTCATAACTTCTGCTCCTTTCAGTACTTTTATGCTATCATATATGCTATCGTTTTTCAACTGTCTTAATTTAACTCCCTCAGTCTATTCGCTGTAAGCGAGTTTTCTGAGGGAGTTAAGGTTCCCCGGCCGGGGAGCTGGCAAACCGAAGGTTTGACTGAGGGGTTGACGTAAACAAGAACAGCCCCGATGCAACCCCTCCGTCCATTCGCTGACGCTCATGTCCACCTCCCCTTTCAGGGCAGGCTTAATTAGAGTACTTCCAACAAAAAAGACAACCCTGCGGCTGTCTTTTTTCTCTCTTTATTTTTACTCTTCCCTACCCTTGGGCGCTATCACCACGCGGCGGTTGGGTTCTTCGCCCTCGCTGTATGTGGTAACGTAGGGATTGTTCTGCAGCGTTGCGTGCAGCACGCGGCGCTCGTAGGGGTTCATCGGCTCCAGCGTCCTTGCGCGGCCGGTGCTCCTTACCTGGGACGCTACCTTGCGGGCAAGGCGGGCAAGCGTTTCCTCGCGCCTGTCGCGGTAGCCCTCGGTGTCCACGGTTATGCGGGTGAAGCCATGCTCCTTGCGGCTGCGGTTAACGTGCAGGCTGGTCAGATACTGTATCGCGTCCAGCGTTTCGCCCCTGTGTCCTATCAGTACGCCCATGCCGGAGGATTCTATTCTCAGCCTTACGCCGTCCTCCTCGCTAACGTTGGCAAGCACCTGCGCGTCTATATTCATAAGGCGGAGCATTTCCCTGAGGAATTGCGCGGCTTCGTTGTTCTCCGCGGCCTCAAGCGTGTATTCAATCTTGGGCTTGGCGCTCTGTTCTTCGCGTTCGCGGCGGTTGCTGCGCTCGCGGCGGTTGTTCCTTTCCCTGCGCGGCGACCTTACTTCGCTGACTTCTTCAGCTATCTCTTCGCGCACTTCGCCGTTTTCGCTTATTTCTTCGGCTACGGTAATGGTTTCTTCCTTCGCCTCTGCCGCTTCCTCGCTGCGCCGGGGCTTATCCTCGCGGTGGGGGCGTTCGTCGCGGCGGTTACCGCGGTCGCGCCTGGGCCTGTCGTCGCGGCGCGTCCTGTCCTCGCGGCGGCGATTGGCGCGCCGTTCGGCTTCGTTCATGTAGTCGGGTACTACTATCTGCTCCGGCTCGCGCTCGGTCAGCTTTACTATGGCGGGCTTTGCGCCTATACCAAGTATGCCCTTGGTTTCGTGCTGAACTATGTCTATCTCAACTTCGTCTATCGAAACCTCCAGCTCCTTAAGGCCGTTAAAAATTGCTTCGTCTATTGTTTTGCCTGATGCTTCGATTGTCCTCATTTATTAGCATCCTCCTTTGCCGGTTCCGTCCTCGGGAATTTCTTGTTCAGTATAAGGTTGACTATTATCATTATTACGCTGGTCAGCGTCCAGTAAATTGCAAACGCCGCGTTGTAGTTAAGGCAGAATATGAAGCTCATTACCGGGAAAAGATAATTCATCCATTTGGTGGACTTCGCTGCTTCCTCGTTGGCGGCGGGGGTATTCTTGGTCATGAGCCAGGCGGAAAGGAAGTTGGTGCCGCCGGCAAGTATGCTCATTATGAACCAGCCGTTGTTATATCCCTTGTAAACGTCAAGGAAGGGCTGAATGGCCGCGTCGTAAATGGCTATGGCCGCATCGTTTGAAAGGAGCTGATAGCTCACGCCGCCCTGATAAACCTTGGTAACGGCAAGGCCCATTTCAACCAGCTTTTCGCCAACGCCGGGTTCCTGCAAATAAAGCAGGTTTGAAAGCTGCGGCGTGGCAAGGAAGCTTGCGCCGTTGGCAAGCACGGGCGTAAGGCCGTTATCGGGCTGCCAAATATTGTTTATCCACAGAAATTTGAAGGATTTGAACAGCTCCATGGCGTTTTCATCCACCAGCAGCCTAAGGTTCATTTCATATCCCCAGTAACGGAACGCCGCTATGAAGCAGAAGAAAAGCGGCATGGTTATGAGCATCGGCAAGCAGCTGCCCCACATGCTCACGCCCTTTTCCTTCATAAGCTTTGTCTGCTCGGCCTGGAAGCGCCTGGGGTCGTTGGCATACTTTTTTTGCAGCCGCTGTATTTCGGGCTGCACCTCCGCCATCTTTGCGGAGGACTTGCGCGTTTTTATATCGGAAAATATGGTCAGCGCGCGCAGAAGTATGGTGCTTATCAATATTGTAAGGAATACGTTGCCGAAGCCGCTTTCGGATATGGCGCAGGTAAGGCTGTATATCCAGCGCATGGCTTCAAGGAACCAGTTTGTCAAAAAGAAATCACCGGTCAAAGTTTATGTCCTCTCTTTCCCTCCGCGCAATAAAACAACCCTTGCGCGGCATACGAATGATGAATATTTCTTATTCGTGTTCTTTGTATTCTTCTTTTTCTTCTTCGCTTTGTATTCTATCGGCCCCGTCCTTATCCATGCCGGATGCATGGCGCCTTGGGCCAAAGCGGAACTCCTCCGGAACGGGATCGTACCCGCCCCGCGAAAACGGGTTGCAGCGCATTATGCGCCACAGCGCAAGCAGGCCGCCCTTCAGCGCGCCGAAACGGCTTATGGCTTGCTTTGCATAAGCCGAGCACGAGGGGATATAGCGGCAGCAGGGAGGATGCAGCGGCGATATCCACCGCTGGTATCCTTCTATAAGCGTTAAAAACAAACGCTTCACGCTTTATTTTCTTCTTTCTTCAACAAATCGCCCCGGCGCAGAAGGCTGCGCGCCGCGGCGCATATATCGGAAAAGTCCGCACTGAGTATCGGCGCGCGCGCTATAACTATCATGTTATAGCCCGGCTTTACTTCGCCAAAGACCGTATCGAATGCGCTCCTCAGCCGCCGTTTTACCCGGCTGCGGCATACGCTGTTGCCCAGTTTTTTGCTTACGGAAAAGCCAATGTGTTTAAGCGCGGGCGTTCTGTTCTTTGTGAATATAACGACCATCAGCTCGTTCGCCTTGGAATTTCCTCTGCGGTATACATAGCGGAATTCCTTATTCCGCTTCAATGAATAACAGCGTTTCACCTGAGTTGATATTTTCCCCTTTGTGGGGCCGTGGGCATAAAAGAAAATGCGTCCTTCATGCCGCGCGGCCCGTCTGCACGCATGTTTTTATGCGCGCTTTTGTTTTGCTTCTGTTCGCCCTTTTATCAGGCGGAGAGGACCTTGCGGCCCTTGTTGCGGCGGCGGGCAAGCACGTTGCGGCCGTTGCGGGTCTTCATGCGCTGACGGAAACCGTGAACCTTTTTGCGCTGCCTTTTCTTCGGCTGGAATGTACCAAGCATTTCTTTTGCACCTCTTTCCCTAATGTGTTATATCATGCTGCCCCCTGCCCCGTTGCCAAAGCCGATTGGAAGTACGCCTTCTTTTAGATAAGCAATACCGGGCTGTTGCCGCCCGGCGCGGCCGGCTTTGCCCAAATGGGCATAGTGCAGCAGTTAAGCAGTATAATCCATCGGTATACGATTATATAAGAAAAGCAAGCCCTCTGTCAAGAAAATATGCTTAGTTTTACTTTATTTTTGGCTGCCTACAACATATTGTTATGTATAATCCCTCAATTGTACAAGCCCAAAGCATTTTCCCTTGCAAGAGGGGCGGCGTTTTGCTATTATAAAGAAGGTATTTATTTTGGTACTTATTTTTTTCGACCCCTTAAAAAGGGGTTTTATACCGTGGGAGGTATTTACAGTAATGTTGTCCGCTTTGTCTGTTTGGCAGAATTCCTTAGACGAGATCAAAAGATCCATGACCCCGCTCAGCTACAATACATGGGTAGCCACGATGACGCCCATCTGCATAAAGGATAACACCCTTGTGCTGCAGGTGAAGGATCCTTCAACAAAAAACACGCTTAAAAGCATATATACCCAAACGCTTACGGACTGCATAAACCGCGCCAATTCCGGCACATATCTTGTCCGCTTTATAGACGAATCCGAGCTTCCGCTCTATAATGCCTACCGCGAGGATAAGCCCGTTGCCGGCAGCGACTATTACCTTAACCCCAAGTATACTTTTGAAAGCTTTGTTGTTGGCAACAGCAACATTTTTGCCCATGCCGCGGCGCAGGCCGTTGCGGAAGAACCTGGCAAGGCATATAACCCGCTTTTCATATACGGCGGCGTGGGTCTTGGCAAAACGCACCTTATGCACGCCATAGGCCACAGGATACTGCAAAACAACCCTTCCGCGCGCATAGTATACATAACCACGGAAACCTTTACCAACGACCTTATTCAGTCCATTCAGGAAAACAGCCGCGTGCAGTTCCGCAACAAGTACCGCACGGCGGACGTGCTTATAATAGACGATATACAGTTCCTTGTAGCCAAGGACAGGACGCAGGAGGAATTCTTTAATACGTTCAACGCGCTGCATACCTACGGCAAGCAGATAATCATAAGCTCCGATAAAGCGCCCAAGGACCTTATAAACCTTGAGGACAGGCTTGTTTCCCGCTTTGAAGGCGGCCTGGTTGCGGATATTCAGCCGCCCGATCTTGAAACGAGGGTAGCAATACTAAAGCGCAAGGCGCAAAACGAGCAGATAGACGTGAGCGAGGACGTGCTCACATTCATTGCCGAAAAGGTAAATTCAAACATTCGCCAGCTTGAAGGCTCCCTCATCCGCGTTATAGCCTTCGCAAGGCTTACAAAAAAGCCCATAGACCTTGCCCTTACGGCAACGGCGCTCAAGGATATTGTTGCCGGATACGACAATACGCCCGTCACCATACCGCTTGTGCAGCAGGTTGTGAGCGATTATTATGATATCGATACGGACGCGCTTCTTTCGCAGCGCCGCTCCATGGACGTTACCTACCCGCGGCAGATGGCAATGTACCTTTGCAAGGAGCTTACCAATAAGCCGCTCAAGGCCATAGGCGCAAGCTTCGGCGGCAGGGACCATTCAACCGTTATAAACGCCTGCAAACGCATAGAGACGGACATGAAGAACGACCCGCAGGTATCAGACCTTGTGGAGGATCTAACCAAGCGGATAAAGAAGCAGTAATATATCAACAGAGTTATCCACACAGTGTGGATAACTTATGTGGATTACACAGTGCATGATTGTTGAAAACGTGGAAAATGTAAACAACGTGGACAAGTAAATATTCCTTACCACACTTATCCACAGGAGTTCTAACATCACTTTTTCAGCATTTTGGGACAAAACCGAACTTGTCCACACAACTTACAACGCTACTGCTACGGCTACTGTTAATATATATAGACACGCTGGCGAGAGTGTGTGGATAAGAGTTACCATTGTTAATAAAAGAGGAGGTTTAGATATATGCGCATAATAGTGGATACGAACGCACTGAACGCGGCGCTTTCAATCGTAACAAAGGCCCTGCCGATAAGGAGCACCATATCGGTGCTTGAAGGAGTATACATGAAGGCGGAGCAGAGAAGGCTGCTGCTTCGCTGCACGGATCTTAATATTCAGATAGAAGCCAGCATAGATGCTCTTATTGAAAAGGAAGGCGCAACGGTGCTGCCGGGCAGGCTGTTTTCCGAAATGGCCAAAAGGCTGCCGGGCGAAAGCGTTTCAATAGACGTAAACAAGAAGAACACCGCGGAGATAATCAGCGGCGCATACCGCACCACCCTTCAATGCGAGGATGCGGGCGACTACCACGCCATGAACGAAGTTGAAAGCGACACTTCAATTAAAATAGAGCCGAACGATTTCAAGAGCATGGTACGCGGCTGCATATTCGCCGCCGCTCAGGACGATACAAAGCCCATACTGACAGGCGCGCTGATGGAGCTTGGTTCGGACTCCCTCCGCCTTATAGCGCTGGACGGCTACCGCCTTGCGCTGCGCACCGCGCCCATAGTGAACAACGGCACGGAAGAAAAGGAGATTGTCGTTCCCGCGCGTTCGCTCATAGAGGTTGCGCGTATACTGCCGGACGATGGCGAGAAGGCCGCCATAACATTCAGCCGCACCCACCTGAGCGCCACCGGCGGAGACGTGAAGATAATAGCCCGCCTTATGGAAGGCGATTTCATAAAATATAAGCAGATATTGCCCAACGAGCACATGACCCGCGTGCGCGTGAACCGCAAGGAGCTGCTCGACGGCATAGAGCGCGTTGCGCTGATGGCGCGCGAAAGCAAGAGCAACCTTATCAAATTCTCTATTTCCCGGGAAATGATAGAGATATCCGCCAACAGCGAGATAGGCCGCAGCAACGAGGAGATACCCTGCGCCGCCATGGGCGAGGATATAGAGATTGCCTTCAACAACAAATATCTTACCGACGTATTCAAGGTGCTTGACGACGAGGAGATATACATGGACTTCAACAGCAACGTAAGCCCCTGCGTGGTGAAGCCCATAAACGGCGAGGAATATTATTACCTGATACTGCCCGTAAGGCTGTTCACGGGAGCGTGAGAGGGCTAATGCCCTCAGTGAAATCCTGCTGACGCAGGGTGAAATATTGCTTTCGCAATGTGAAATATGGCTGCGCCATGTGAAATCCGCCTTACGGCGGGTGAGCGGGAGAGATTATGAAGCTGTGGGGACGGGAAACCGTCCCCTTGTTTATTTTATATGGGAACTTGTAAAGCACACCAAAAGGCTCCCCTTTAAGGGGAGCTGGCAATACGCCGTGAGGCGGATTGACTGAGGGGTTGACGTAAACAACAGCAGCCCCGATTCAACCCCTCCGTCTGCTCGCTTTGCTCGCGGCCACCTCCCTCAATGAGGGAGGATGGTGGTATCACTAATCAAAAGCTGTCCCCGCAGGCGGGGAAAGTGGACACGAAGTGGCCGAAAGGGGAACGGCTCTGAGCAGCCAAGCTATTTTACTATTCCCCCTCAGTCGGCGCCGCCGCCAGCTCCCCCGCGCGCGGTGGCGCCTTTTGGCACTGTACGCCGTGTTTACACTGCACTAAAATGCTCCTCTTTACTGGGAACTGTCGGCAAAGCCGAATGAGGGGTTATCAATCAATAAACAAAAGGGACGCATTGCGTCCCTTCATCCGTTCTTCATTATTTTATTATCTCAAGGTACTCCGCTGCCGCCTTCTTCCAGGAGAAGTCCTTTGCCATGCCGCGGCTTATAAGGCCGTTCCACAGGGGCTTGTTTTGATAATCCTTAGCGGCGGTTTCGGCGGCGTAGAGCAGCTCGTGCGCATTATAATTGGCGAAGGAGTAGCCGCAGCCGGTGTTGTCGCAGCGGTTGAAGGGGGTAACGGTGTCCTTCAGGCCGCCTGTTTCGCGCACTATGGGAACGGTGCCGTAGCGCATGGATATCATCTGCGTCAGGCCGCAGGGTTCAAACAGACTCGGCACAAGGAATATGTCCGCGCCGGCAAATATGCGGCGGGCAAGCGCATCGTTGTATTCTATACGGGCGGCAAGCCTGCCGGGATAGGTTCTCTGCGCGTATCTGAAAAGGTTTTCGTAGCGGCTCTCTCCCGTCCCCAGCACAACAAGCTGAATCGGAATGTTCATCATTTCCTTCAGTACCCGCTCAACAAGGTCAAGCCCCTTCTGCCCGGTAAGGCGGGACACTATCGCCGCAACGGGAATGCTTGGGTCAACGTCAAGATCAAGCTCGTTTTGCAGCGCGGCCTTGCATTCCGCCTTGCCGCTCATATTTTCCGGGCAATAGTTGCGGCGCAGCGCTTCGTCCGTAAACGGATCGTAGGAAACGGTGTCTATGCCGTTGAGTATGCCAACAATGTCCCCTGCGCGCTCCGCAAGCACGCCCTCGAGCGATTCGCCGTAGAACTTGGTCATTATCTCCTTTGCATATGTTGGGGATACGGTGGTAACCTTGTCCGCGTATACTATGCCGCCTTTAAGATAGTTCACGTTGCCGTAGAACTCCAGCTTGTGCATATCAAACGCCGCTTCGCCGAGGGAGAGCAGTTCGTCGCAGAAGCCGCGGTCGAACACGCCCTGAAACCGCAGGTTATGTATTGTAAGTATTGTTTTTATGCGGGAGAAATACGGCATCTTGGCATAGTGCAGCTTCATAAGCGCGGCGGCCATTGCCGTTTGCCAGTCGTTCAGGTGCAGTGCATCGGGCATAAAGCCTATGTGCGGCAGCATCTCTATTATGGCCTTGGAAAAGAAGCCGAAGCGCTCCGCCTCGTCGCAATTGAACACGCCGTAAATATAATCCCGCCCGAAATAGTATTCGTTATCTATGAAGTAATATGTTATGCCGCGCTGAACAAGGCTTTCAACCCCGCAGTATTGATTGCGCCAGCCAAGCTTTATGTTAAAATCGCACTCGTGGCGCATATGCATGCCGAACTGCGCCTTTATTTTGGCATAAAGCGGCAACACAACCCTTATGTCCGCGCCCATTTCCCTAAGCTGAACGGGCAGCGCGGCGGCAACGTCCGCAAGGCCGCCGGTTTTTACGAAGGGAGCGCATTCGCTGGCGGCAAAGAGTATCTTTTTGCTCATACCAGCGCCCCTTTTCTTATCGTCACGGGGAAGCCCTCGTATCCGGCAAGATGCCTGCCCGGGCGCACCTGCACGCCCTTATCGAGTATAACGTAATCCAGCGCGCAATTTTCGCGTATTTCGCTGGCCTGCATCACTATGCAGTTTTTAAGGCTGGTCCCCTGCCCAACGTGTACCCCGCGGAACAGTATGCAGTTTTCTACGCTGCCTTCAACTATGCAGCCGTCCGCAAGCAGGCTGTTTTTAACCTTCGCGTCCGCGCCGTAGCGGGTGGGGGCTTCGTCCTTTACCTTTGTGTAAATGGGATGCTCCGCATTGAAAAGATCCGCGCGCACGGCCTCGTTGAAAAGATCCATGTTGTGCTTAAAATAGCTCGGCACGGAATCCAGCCGCGCAACGTAGCCATCATAACGGTAGCCGTTAAGCTTCAGATTGGCAACGTTCCTCACAAGCACGTCCCGCACAAAGTCCGTATATGCATGGCTCGCCGCGTCCTCAATAAGGTATTCGAGCATGCTCTTTTCCATTATGTATGCATCGCAGCAGCGATAGGGCGTTTTGGGCCTGTATGGGTCTATTTCAAGGTCTGTTATCCTGTTCCCTTCGCCAAGGGTAAGCCTTAAATCATCGTAACGCACGGCGTCGCCCCAGTCCTTTTCCTCGCTGTACATTATGGTAACGTCCGCGCCGCTTTCAATGTGGCTTTTTAGCATTGCGTCATAGGTGCAGTTATATATTGTGTGGCTGCCGGTAAGTATAACGTAGCGCTGGGCGCTGCGGCGCACGTAGCCCATAACGGAGCGTATTGCGTCCACCGTGCCGCGGTAAAGGCCGGTATTGTCCCGCGTTAAAAACGGCGGCAGTATGAAAAGCCCGTCGCGCTTGCGGTGCAAATCCCATTCCTTGCCGCTGCCCAGGTGATCCATAAGCGAATGATAGTTCTTTTGCGCAATAACGCCAACGTTGGTAACGCCCGTGTTCACAAGGTTGCTCAAAATAAAATCTATGCAGCGGTATCTTCCGCCGAAGGGCACCGCGGCGATGGAGCGGCTGTATGTTATGTCCCTAAGCTGGTTGTTGGATTCGCCCGTGTAAATAAGTCCGAATGCTTTTTCGTTCATGCCGCGCCTCCTTATTTGCTCACTACCATGCCCGCGGGTATCATGGCGCATTCGGCTATGCGCGCCCCGCTGGCAACAAGGGTTATGTCGCCGGTTAACGTAGTGTCGTATGCGTTCGTGCCGTCCGGCTCAATGCCTATCTGCGCGCCCGGGGCAACGCATGCGTTTTCGCCCAGTATGGCCTTTCTTATAACCGCGCCCTCGCCTATGCGCGCGCCGGGCATAACAACGCTGTTTTCTATAACGGCGTTCCTGCCTACCCTTACCCCCGTGAAAAGCACGCTCCTGTCAATGCAGCCGTATATTTCGCACCCTTCGCTCACTATGCTGTTTTCGGCATGGGCATCCGCGCCTATGTAATGCGCGGGCATTATGGGGCTGCGGCTGTATATGCGCCATTCGCTGTCGTTAAGGTCAAGCGCTGAGGGATTGTCTATCAAATCCATGTTCGCTTCCCAAAGGCTCTTTACCGTGCCCACGTCCTTCCAATACCCGTTGAAGCCGTATGCCGCAAGGCGCTTGCCGTCGCTCAAAAGCTTGGGTATTATATCCTTGCCGAAATCGTGGCTTGAAGAATCGTTCTTCTCGTCCTCGGTAAGGTATTTTTCAAGCACGTCGAAGCCGAATATGTATATGCCCATGGATGCGTTGTTGCTCACGGGGTTTTTGGGCTTTTCCCAGAATGCTGTTATCATGCCCGCATCATCGGTCTGCATTATGCCGAAGCGGTGCGCCTCCTCCATGGGTACCTGCAAAACGGCTATGGTAGCATCCGCCTGTTTTTCAATATGGCAGCGCAGCATTGCGGCGTAGTTCATTTTGTATATATGGTCGCCGCTTAAAATGAGCACATATTTGGGCGAATACTGCCTGAGAAACGCAAGGTTTTGATATATTGCGTTCGCGGTGCCCGAATACCATTTGCCGCGGCTGCCGCTTACATACGGCGGAAGCACATATACGCCGCCGCTGTTGCGGTCAAGGTCCCACGCGGAGCCGTTGCCCAGATATGCGTTCAACTCCAGCGGGGAATACTGCGTAAGCACGCCCACGGTATCAATGTCCGAATTTACGCAGTTTGAAAGCGGAAAGTCAATTATCCTGTATTTCCCGCCGAATGGAACGGCGGGCTTTGCCGTGCGGTCCGTAAGCACGCCAAGGCGCGTGCCCTGCCCGCCGGCAAGCAGCATTGCAACCATCTTTTTTGTTACCATAGGCATTTGTTCTCCTTTTGAAGTAGTGAAAATTTATGTTCTTCCATCTGTGACAGAAGTTTGTATATCGTTCCAAAAGGCTCCCCGTTCGGGGAGCTGTCGAGCCGTAGGCGAGACTAAGGGGGAATAGTAAAATAGATTGGCAGCTTTGAGTCATTCCCCTTTCGTCACGGCTACGCCGCAACACTTTCCCCGCTTGCGGGGACAGCTTTTGGTTAGCAAGATTTCACTCGATAATACGCCGCCTCATATCCCTTTAGCTCTATCAGCAGCACGCAGCCTTCGCCCTCATCCTCGGCGGGGATGAGGGGCTCGTCGCGCTCAATGCTGCTCATCACGCGCTCAAGCGTGCAGCGGTACGGCATGTGTATTGGATACGCGCCGTGGTCAACGGGGGTGAAGTTGAATACGCAGAGCAGCTCGTCCCCCTCCTCATCCATGCGGCTGAAGGCTATTATGCTGTGCGCCGCGTCGTCCGCCTGCCGCCACTCAAAGCCGTCCCACGAATCGTCAATTTCAAATAAGGGGGAATTGGCGCGGTATGTCATGTTCAGCGCCTTCACAAATTCCCTCAGCGCCGCGTGATGTTCGTAATCAAGCAGCATCCAGTCTATCGATGTTTTGAAGTTCCATTCAGCAAATTGGCCGAACTCACCGCCCATGAAAAGCAGCTTTTTGCCGGGCATGGCGTATTGCAGCATATAAAGCTGCCTGAGCTGCATGAACATTTCTTCATAGCTGCCCTTCATGCGGCCTATGAGTGAATTTTTAAGATGAACGACCTCGTCGTGCGAAAGGGGCAGTATAAAATGCTCGCTGAAGGCATACATCATTGGAAACGTAAGCTTCTCGTGGGAATATTTTCTATATACGCTATCCTGCTTCATGTATGAAAGCACGTCGTTCATCCAGCCCATGTTCCATTTGAAATCGAACCCAAGGCCGCCTTTGTTCGCGTCCCGCGTTACGCCGTCAAACGCGGTGCTTTCCTCCGCAATCAGCAGCGCGCCGGGGGATTCCCGCTTCACGGCCGTGCTCAGCGTTTTGAAAAACTCTATCGCGGCCAAATTTTCCCGCCCGCCGAATTTGTTCGGCAAAAACTGCTTGCCCTCCTTGCCGAAGTCAAGATAAAGCATGCAGCTCACCGCGTCCGTGCGCAGGCCGTCTATATGATATTCATTCAGCCAGAATACTGCGTTTGATACAAGAAAACTTATAACCTCGCTGCGTTCAAAATTGAATTGCAGCGTGCCCCATTGCGGCTGCTCGCTGCGGCGGGGATCGGCGTGCTCATAAAGCGCCGTACCGTCAAAAAGCCTCAGTCCGTGGGCGTCCTTTGTGAAATGCGCCGCTACCCAGTCCAATATAACGCCTATGCCGCGGCTGTGGAATGCGTCGATAAGCGCCTTCAGCCCGTTCGGGTCGCCGTAGCGGGAGGTTGCGCTATAATACCCCGTGGTTTGGTAGCCCCAGCTGTCGTCCAGCGGATATTCGCTAAGCGGCATAAGCTCAACATGGGTATAGCCCATCTCCTCAACGTAGTCCGCAAGCTCGGTTGCAAGCGCGGCGTAATCAAGCCCCTTCCGCCAGGAGCCGAGATGCACCTCGTATATGCTCATGGGGCTTGTGTGAATGGTGCTGCCGCGGTACGGCCTGTGGCGCATATAGCCTTCGTCGTGCCAAGCATATGAATCGTTGTCCCATATTACGGACGCCGTGTCCGGCCGCATCTGAGAATAAAACGCGAACGGATCGGCCTTGAAGATAAGCTGCTCATTCGCCGTATATATTGCGAATTTGTATAAATCCCCCGCGCAGGCGTTTCTTATATGCGCCTGCCAAACGCCCGTGGTGAAGCACGGCTCCATTATGTTTGCATTTACGTCCCAGTTGTTGAAAGAACCCACCACGCTCACGCTCAGCGCGTTCGGCGCCCATACGGCAAAGCGATATGCCGCGCCGCCGTCCTCCATGGTCACGCGGTGGCAGCCAAGCGCCCTGTATGCATAGGCGCTTTTGCCTTCGTTAAAAAGATAAAGCTCCGTTTGATCCAAGTAAGTACCCATATTGCAAAGCACCGCCTTATTTCTTTTTTATATTTTACCGCATGGCGCGGCGTTTGTGTAGGGCGATTTTTTGCCTTCACCATGCATCCATTATAAACATATATTATTACATGTATATTTAGGCATGTTTACGGAGGCATTTATGTATATGTATGATCTTTGGGGCGTTGGCGTTGGCCTTAGTGCCCGCATAAAAACTCATGATAATTCGCCCGAAAATGCGGCAATGCGCAGGCGGCTTATGGATATAGGCTTTACGGAAGGAGCGGAAATAGAATGCGTGCTTGCCGCTCCCGGCGGCGGAATAAAGGCATACCTTGTGCGCGGCAGCGTCATAGCGCTTCGCGAAGGGGACGCGCGGCTTATAAAAACGGGTGAAGCCTATGCAAAATGAGCCTGTTATAGCCCTTTGCGGCAACCCAAACGTTGGCAAAAGCACGCTTTTTAACGCCCTTACCGGCATGAAGCAGCACACGGGCAACTGGAGCGGCAAAACAGTAAGCCTTGCGCGGGGAATATGCACGCGCGGCGGGAAGCGGTACGGAATAGTTGACCTGCCGGGAACATATTCGCTGCTTGCCCATTCAAAGGAGGAGGAGATTGCAAGCGGCTTTATAGCTGACGGCAATGCGGATGCGGCGGTGGTGGTATGCGACGCAACGTGCCTTGTGCGTTCGCTTACGCTTGCCATGCAGGTTTCGCGCCTTAATGCGCGCACGGTTATATGCATAAACCTTATGGACGAGGCCGAACGCCGCGGCATAAGCATAGACACAGCAAAGCTTGAAGCATTAAGCGGCCTGCCATGCGCCGCCGTATCCGCGCGGAGCGAAAGGGGCATAGATGAGCTGTTCATAAAAATCAACGCCGCGCTTGAGGCGGAGCCTTCTCCCCCGCCCGCCTTCGCGTGCGATTGCCCGAATGCGGCCTTCTGCCTTTCGGAAAGCATATGCGCTAAGTGCGTTGCCGTATCCAAAAAAGCGGACGAACGCCGCATGAAGATAGACAGGATACTTACCGGCAGATACACCGGCATACCGATAATGCTTATGCTTCTTGCGCTGGTGTTCTACATAACGCTTGAAGGGGCGAACTATCCTTCCGCGTGGCTGAGTAAGCTGCTGCTTTCGCTTGAGCCGCCGCTAAATTCAGCGCTGCTCTCGCTCGGCCTGCCGCAGGGCGCGGCGCTTGCGCTCAGCGCGGGGGCATACAGGGTGCTTGCGTGGGTGGTGAGCGTTATGCTGCCGCCGATGGCAATATTCTTCCCCATGTTCACCTTCCTTGAAGAGCTTGGCTATCTTCCCCGCGCGGCGTTCAATATGGACCATTATTTCAGCCGCTCCGGCTCCTGCGGCAAGCAGGCCCTGACCATGTGCATGGGCTAAAACCGAATGCGGGCTTGCGCATTCCATTCCGCTAATGTATGATGTACAAGAAAGTGTGCAAGATAATGCGCAAGATAAACAATGGAGGAAGCACCTTGGACAGATATGACCCGCCGTATACCATCACGGACGGCATGCTTGAGCGCGTGGCGTCAATATCCGAAAAGCTCGGCAGAATAAGCACGGCGCGCGGGCTTGAAAATAAGCCGCAGCTGCGCAGAAACAACCGAATAAAATCCATACATTCATCTTTGCGGATAGAGGCCAATTCCCTATCCCTGGGGCAGGTGCGCGACGTTATAGGCGGGCGGATGGTAATAGGCGCGCAAAGGGAAATACAGGAGGTTAAAAACGCATACGAAGCCTATGAGCGGCTTCCTGAAATAGACCCATACAGCATTGACGATTTGAAAACGCTGCACGGCATAATGACAAAATGCGTTGTGGAGGAATCCGGCTTTTTCCGCACGGGGGAAGAAGGAGTGTTCAACGGCGACAGGTGCGTTTTCGTGGCCCCGCCGGCAAAGCTTGTGAACGAACTTATGGAAAATCTGTTTGACTGGATGAACCGCGCAAGGGGAAGCGTGCATCCGTTGATACTGTCCGCAGTGTTTCATTATGAATTTGTGTTTATCCATCCGTTTGCGGACGGCAACGGCAGAATGGCGCGGCTTTGGCACACGGCGCTGCTTTCAAAGTGGAAGCCCATATTTGAATATATTCCGCTTGAAAGCCAAACGGAGAAGTTTCAGGACGAATATTATAATGCCATTGCCGCCTGCCACGGCGAAGGCCGCGCGGATACATTTATAGAGTTCATGCTGAGGATGATAGACAGCGTGCTGGACGAGCTTGCGGAGCAGATAGCGCGCGCGGACGATCGGCTTCCGCTTTGCGTGAAAAAGCTTATGGACCACATGGAGTACGATACTCCGTATACTGCGGCGGAGCTGATGCAAAGGCTTGAGCTCAAATCAAGGAACGCCCTGCGCAATAACTACCTTTCCCCCGCCATGCGGCTTGGGTTGGTGGTTATGATAATTCCCGATAAGCCCAACAGCCGCAATCAGCGCTACATAAAAATATAAAGCAAAAAGGCACGGTTTATGCCGTGCCTTAGCTTTTGCATGAATGGGATATTAGCCGTTATAGTGGCTGAACATATTGTCCGTTGCGGCGCGGATGGCGCGGGTGACGTCCTCCACCTTGTCCGCGGCCCAGGTTTTGGGCTCGCCGCGCAGGAAGGAGGTCTTGTCCACCCTGTTGTCGAATACGCCTATTGGCACATGATATGTTTTGCCGTGCGCGTTTACGGTAACGGTGTTTTCAACCTCGCTGGTTTTGATAAGGTATTCCATATCGTCGCAGCCGTAGTCGCCCAGCATTACCGCCATGGGCACGCCGTGGTGCAGATTGGAGCCGGGGTCGTTGGGGTCCGCCCTGTCCGCGTTCTTGCGGCGGGATTCTTCGGGCGTTACCCAAATATAGAGTATAACGGCCTGCTCAAGTATTTCCGGGCAGAACATGGGCAAGGAATACTGATAGCCGAACGTTCCCGTGAGCGGCATTGCCGCGCCGTCCGGCCCGCCGCGCGCGCACTCGATTATTATGGTCTTGTTCTCAAAGCTTTCGGGGTAGCCGGCATGCTTTTCGTCAAGCATTGCGCGGGCCTCCTTTTCAAGCCTTTCGGCAATGGTATTCCGCGTGTTTTCATCCAGCACGCCAAGCCTGTTCGGTATGCCCGCGCCCGCGGCAGCCCTGTCGAACCGGTCGAAAAGCAGCTTTGCCGCGGAGTCCGGCTTCGCAATGTTGCGGTTCATCAGGTCGTGATAATCCTCGTTGAGCAGGTTGCACAGCGTGCCCCAGTCGCGCCCGTCAAGGAAAGGCGCTTCGCCGGGATAGAACACGCGCGGCTTATCGAGCTTTGCAAGCTCCTCGTCAATGCGGCGCATCATATGCACATAGGGAAAATCGTCAAGCTGAAGGTTTTCGCCTATATGGAACTCGTTTTGCAGCCTTTCCGGCTCCACATGCGCCATAAAATTTCTCACCTCGGACTTGCCGGACGCCGGCAGCGCCTGAAGCAGAACCACCTTGAATACGTTGTTTTTCATGCTGTCTCCTTCTTTCTGTATCAGTAAATAAGTTTAAGCCATTTATGCTTGTCCACGGTTATATTGCGGTGCTTATCAACGTATGCAATTATCAGCTCCGCAATTTCGGTGGGCAGCTCGCGCACGGTTTGGCATTGGCGGTAAATGTCGTATCCGCCCGCGCCCGATGCACGGTAATTATTCATGCAGAGCGTAAGGCGCTTATCGTCGCTAAGCTCCTCGCCCTTATATTTTATTGAAACCACCCTGTCCCCAACGCTTCGGCGTATATCGAACGCAGCTTCTATGCCCGAAAAATAATCGTAATTGAAATGCTGCTCTATCGGCGTAAGGAAGCTTTCGCTCACTTTCAGCTTGCCGTCGGCGCCTATCGCAAAGTATTCCGCGCTCCGCTCCAATGCGCATTTAAGCTGCGCGCGCGTGACGGAGAGGGTTTTGAGCGTGTTCGGGTAAATATAGGTTGATACGATGTCGCGTATGGTAACGTCACGGTTCAGCCCCTTTACCGTGTTGCCGAGGCTTGTTGCGGAAATGTCCGCGCCTGTAGCTTCAAGCTGCACCTGATTGAAAAAGTTGGCTATAAGGCTGCCGTTCGCGGCCATTTTTATATGCTCATCCGGCAGAAGCTCCGCGTCAAGATGCCCGACAGGCGTATCGAACCACACGGCGGCCTGCTCCTCATACGGGGCGAGCAGCTCATGCGCGGCTGCGCTTTCGTTATTCCCCGCGGGGCAAATGCGGGAGACTGCGCTTACGCCGTTTTCAACCAATATGTCAAGCTCGATATACTCCTTCGCCTTGTCGGCAGGCTGGCAGGTGAACGTGCCGCAAACGCGCTTATTCTCCGCCGCCATGTGCTGATGCCCCGCAAGGAGAATATCGTAATCAAGCTCCGCGCATATTCTGTACCCCTGGTTTTCGTCCGTTGCGGAAAGGAGTGCGCCGCTTGCCAAATCGCGCTCGTATCCGCCGTGGTATATGCATATGTTTATGTCCGTATGCCGCGCCTTGAGCTCGCTTAAAGCCTCCTTCGCGGCGGTGAAGGCGTCGGTAACGGTTATGCCCCGCATATTCTCTCTCTTTTCAAATATGTTCACATAATGCGTTGTAACGCCAGCAAGCCCCACGCGAAGGCCGCTTTGCATGGTTATTACGGCGGTACCTTCAACGCCCCTTACGCCGCGCACGTTCGCGCAAAGGCATTTTGCGTTGAGCGCGGCAAGGTATTCCTCTATCGCCGCTTTGCCGTAATTGAAATCGTGATTGCCAAGGGTTACAAAGTCGTACCCGCCTATGTTCATAAGCGAAGCTATTGTTTTGCCGCCGTGCTCAGTTTGGCTGTAAAGATAATATGTGAACGGGCTGCCCTGAAGTATGTCCCCGCCGTCTATTATAAGCGTATCGCCATCCTTTTTGAAGCCGGCAATGCAGTTGGAAAGCCCCGCGGCTATGCGGCCTCCCGTGGCGTAGTCGGTTGGTGAAAACGCGCCGTGAACATCGCTTGTGTAGTATATCTTTAGCTTTTTCATGGTTATGCTATGCATAATGCCCCGGCCGTTTGGTGCGGCGGGGCATTGCGGAATCAAAAATTTGTGTTTTATGCGCCGTGCGCCAGCTTGCGGCGTATCCTTGTGGATACAAGCTCTATTATAAGCACCAGCACCATCAGCCCCCATACGAACGCGCCTACCATTGCCCAGCGGCGGCTGTTAAGGCACTGCACAAGCGATGCGCCTATGCCGCCCGCGCCCACTATACCAAGGGTGGTTGCGTCCTTCAGGTTTATGTCGAAGCGGTAAATGGTTGTTGAAATAAAGCTTGCGGTAAGCTGGGGTATAACGCCGTAGCGGATCTTTTGAAAAGGCGTGCAGCCCATCGCATCCAGACTTTCGAGTATATGCGTATCAAGATCCTCTATTGCCGTTATGTACATTTTTGATATCATGCCTATTGAGCATATGGACTGCGTTATAACGCCGCAGGCCGCGCCCGGGCCCGTAACGCGGATCCACATAAGCGCCCAAACAATGCTGGGTATTGTGCGTATCATAAGTATAAGCACCCTTACCGCGTATGCTACGGGCTTAGGCATAATGTTGAACGAAGCGAGGAACGCGAACGGAATTGCGAGCACCGCGCCTATAAGCGTGCCGAGCACCGCAATGGCGATGGTTTGCAGCAGAAGATACGGAACGTCCGTATCCGATGTGCCGAAAAGCAGAGCTTTATCCGGGCTGAAAACGCCGTGCAGCACGCCCTTTGCAACCTCTGTACCCGTTACGGTAAGGCCGGTGAACTTTATGTCCGATGCGGACCAGCCAACCATTACAACTATCAGCAGCACTATCGCAAGATACAGCACCCATTTGCGCGGGCGGTTGGCATACATTTCCGCAACGGTCAGCTTTTTGTCCAGCGTCTGTTCAATTTCCTCTATCAGGCTCTTCTTTTTCTTTTCCATGACGCCCTCCTCATCAGCTAAGCTTCTTGCGCAGATATTCGCTGAAAAAGTCTATCGCCACAACAACCACAAACAGCGAAAGCAGCACTATGCCAAGGCTGTTGTAATCGCGCCAGCCTATGCGTTCGTTTATGGTTATGCCAAGGCCGCCTGCGCCAACGTAGCCAAGTATGGCGGAAGCGCGCACGTTCATTTCAAAGCAATAAAGGCTGTGGCTCAAATAAACGGGCAGTATCTGCGGCACGCAGGCCGACCAGAACGCCTGGAACTTGTTAGCGCCCAGCGCCTCCATGGCCTCAAACGGCCCCATGTCGATAGTCTCTATGCTTTCAAAAAGCATTTTGGCAACTATGCCGAAGGTGAATATGGCTATTGCCACCGTGCCCGAGAATGTGCCCAGCGAGAATATAAGCGCGCACACAAGGGCTATTATAAGCGTTGGCAGCGTGCGTATAAGGGCCAGTATAAAGCGGCATATGCTCACTATAACAACGCTGTGGTTAATGTTGCTGGATGAAAGTATGGCGATGGGCAGCGCCAGCGCGCAGCCTATTACCGTGCCCAGTATGGACATCTTTATAGTGTCAAACAGCGGGGAGATGACCTTTGGGAAAAAGCTCCAGTCCGGCTGCAGTATCTTTTTGAGCAGATCCAGCATTTTGCTGAACTTGTTTATTACGGTGCCTATGTCAAAGCCCGTCATTATAAGCGAAAGATATATCGCCGCCGCAAGAAGGATTATTATCAGCGGCGCGCGGCTCCTGCGGCGCAGCACGCTATGGCCGTTGGCAAGGGTTATGCGCTGCGGCTTAAATATTTTGTCGTACAGAGTTTCCTTTATTATTACGGGGCTGTTTTCGTTTTCCATATTATCAGCCCTCGGTCTTTATCTGGTGCAGCTCGCCCTCGCCTTCGCCCATTGTGGGGACCTTGGTGCCGTTGTACACCTCGTCTATCTGCTCCTGCGTTATGGTGCTTGCGGGCCCGTCGAAAACTATTTCGCCCGCGCGTATGCCTATAACCCTGTCGCAATATTTAAGTGCCAGGTCAACATGGTGAATATTGAGCAGTATGGATATTTTGTATTCCTTGTTTATGCGCACAAAGTCCTGCATGACCTGCTTTGCGGTTATCGGGTCAAGCGAGGCCACGGGTTCGTCCGCAAGTATTATCTTCGGGTTCTGGTTAAGCGTCCGCGCGAGCGCTACGCGCTGCTGCTGGCCGCCGCTCAATTGGTCGCAGCGGGTATAGGCCTTATCCAAAATGCCCACCTTGTCCAGACTTTCAAGCGCGCGCATCTTCTGCTCCTTGGAGAATATGCCGAACAATACCTTGAAGAAGGGCATATCAGGCACATCCGCCGTGAGCACGTTCTTTATGGCGGTGCTGCGGGAAACCAAATTGAAGCTCTGGAATATCATGCCCACCTTGCGGCGGTATTTGCGCAATGCCTTGCCGCGGAGCGTGTTTACGTCCACGCCGTCAACGGTAAGCTGACCCTTTGTAACGTCGTGCATACGGTTGATGCAGCGCAGTATTGTGGACTTGCCCGCGCCGGAAAGGCCGATTATGGCCACGAACTCGCCCTGCTCTATTTTCAGGTTTATGTCCTTTAGCGCCGTGAAGCCGTTTGGATAAGTCTTATACACATTTTTGAATTCTATCATGCTGCGACTCTTTTCTTATGTATTATGGGAAAAAGCGCCCTGTATAGGCAGGGCGCTTTGCGGTTCGAATTATTATTCGGAAACGGCCTTGAGAGCAGCGCGGGCTCCGTCATAATCGGAATCGACGGCCTTGGCATAACCGGTGTGGCTGTACACATCGAATATGGCCTTGCCCTCTTCGGTATTGATTATGTTGATGAAGCAATCCTGAAGAGCCGCTACTATTTCGGGGGTGTAATACTGGCTGGCCTTGGAGATGGCAACGGTGTCGTTGTAGATACCCTCGGTCACGCCGATAACGTTGAGCTCGTTCCAGATGGACTCGGAGCGGCCCATGCCCTGCTTACCGGTTTCGTCCTTCTGGTCAACGGGCAGCATCCAGCTGGCCTCGTAGTCGTTACGGCCGTCGGCATAGCAGACGATGATGTCCACCTGCTCGGCAGCGGCGTAGGAGAAGGCGGTGCCGTAGCCGGAATCAAGGGGAATGACGTTGGAAAGATCGGAGATCTTCTTGCCGTCGTAATTGGCCATCAGCCACATGGAAGGATAGATATAACCGGCGGAAGAGGAGGTCTTCTGCACCGCCCAGCGGGCGCCGTCAAGATCTTCCCAGGTGAGGGCTTCGCCGTTGTTGACCTTCTCGGCCAGCTTCTTGCCGTATTCGGTGGGGGCGGCGTAGATCAGGGAACGATAGTAGGTTACCTGGGGGCCGTCCTTCTTGGTGGCGTTAGCTTCGCCGTTCCAGTCCGCAGGGTTGGTGCTGTCGTTGGACAGGCCGTTGCGGGTGGCGGTCAGTATAACGTCGGTATCATCGGAATAGAGGGCATAGGTGCCGCCGGGCAGCCAGCCGAGATCGATGGAGCCGGCAGACATGGCCTCGCCGGTGGCGTCGTAGCTGGTACCTACGGTGATGTCAACTTCGTCTATGTCGTAGCCAAGTTTGGCCATTTCGGCCTTGACAAGCTCCGGCAGGTTCTGGGTACCGGCGATTATAACGTCAGCATCCTTGGAAGGAACGAACTCGAGGGTCAGCTTATCGAAATGCTGATTGGCGGGTTCGGCGGTGGGTTCCGCAGTGGTGGGCTCCGCGGTGGGTTCGGTCGTCTGGGCGGGGGTGGTGTTGGCGGGCTCGTCGGTGTTGGCGGGCTCGGCGTTCTGAGTGCAGGCGCAGACGGAGATCATCATAACAAGTGCTATCAGCAGTGCTACGATCTTCTTCATTTTGTAGATTTCCTCCATACTTTTTTATTCACGGCTAAACGCCTGTGAATTTAAAATTTTTTGGCTTTATTTGCCGCAACAAAGTATACCACACAAACATTGCATTGACAATGCCGATGAATATATTGTTTTCAGATTAGACAAATTAGCCGAGCAGCATATTCTTCACGCGGCCTATGGCAATGTAGCCGTGCAGCACGGCCCAAAGGTCGCTGCCGTTTTCGGCGCGCTCGGGGTCAAGCAACTCTGCATACGGCGAAAGCGCGCAGCCGTTCTCATTCTCGGCAATATTATAGAAATTTTCGAAGAAACAATGCGGCTCTATCTTAACGTCCCTCAGTATGCCCCTGTATTCATTAAGCGTGCAGTCGGGGAAATTTACGTTCCATATTTCGCCCGCAAGCGGCCTTTTAATAAGCTCCCGCGCTATTTCGTAAAGGAACATGTCCGTAACTTCGCGGCAGCCGACATGCGTTTCGGAAAAGGCTATTGCGGGAACGCCGTTCAAAAGCGCCTCCATCGCAGCGCCGACGGTGCCGGAATAGGCAATATCAAAGCCCGTATTAAAGCCCGAATTTATGCCGGAGAACACAACGTCCGGCTTTACGGGCAGAAGCGACTTTATGGCCGTCTTTACGCAGTCCGCAGGCGTGCCGCCTATTGCGTAAGCGGCCTTCACGTCCGCGGAAAAATTGCGCTTTTCAACGCTTATCTCCCCAGCTATGGTTATCTTCTGGGACATGCCGCTGCACTGCCCGGCAGGCGCGGCCACCCAAACGTCGCCCAGCCGCGCGGCAGCGTTTGCCAGGCGCAAAAGCCCCGGCGAAGCTATGCCGTCGTCGTTGGCAACAAGTATGTTAAGGCGTTTGTTCATATTTTATATACTCCTTTGCCGGCGCTCATCTGCCAAGCACCCAACCTTAACATGATACCATTTGAGGTTAGGAGAAGCAAGGGGAAGGGGGACGGCAACATCCTAGTGAAAATTTTTGCGGTTTACCGCAGAAATATTCACTAGCGGCTCTTACTCCTTATCCGCCGCCGCTCCTTCCAGCAGGTTCGTTACCACTTGGTTGAGTTGCGCGGCGTTTTTTTTCGAGATGACTGGCACTCCGGTCTGGCTTTCTATGGCCTTGCGCGCATCGCCTGCCACTTTGCCGCCGGCGCGCGCCACGCTTATGTTTTCGGAAAGATTTGAGGGCGCTTTCTGCTTGGATATTTCTGTTGTGGTGGCTTCCGCCAGCATGTTCAGCACCAGTTCAAGCGTTGTCATATTGTCGCGCAAATTTTCCTTTTTCAGCCCCTTCAGGTTTTTGTATTGGCGGGTAGACATGCCCGACCATGCGCGGGATATTTCGTCGGTAAGTATGGCGTACTCCACGCCCTTCTGCACGCCGCGTGCGTCCCATTCGTCGGTCAATTCCTTGCGTACCTGTATCGCCTGCAACCGCTGGTTTATCCATTCGCGCGTGTAGCCCTTCCTGAGATAAGTTTCAAGCGCGCGCTCGATTGTCAACTCAGGGTCGATGGTTTCCTCTATGCGCTCCCGCCCTATCTGCGCCAGCCAAAGCTTAAACGGCTCCGCCTTGGGCGAAGGTATGGATTGTATTATGCGCAAAAGCTGTTCCGTGTCGGCTACGTCGGTATTATAGCGTTTGCCGTCCTTTGGTGACTTCATTTTCAGTTGCTGACAATTTGTCAGCAACTGGTTTGCGCCTTCTTCTTTTAGGCGTTGTTTTAATTTTGCCCAATAGTTGCTCGCGCCGCGTTGATCCGGCTGGTCTGTCAGCACGGCTACTACATCCACAATAGAAAAGTACCATTCTTCCTTCTCCTCGTCCCATGCCGTGCGTATACGCCGGTTTTCAAAAAGCTGTATATTGTCGTTTGGCTCCATTGTGCATATCCCCCTATATGTATAGCTGCTTTTATTTTACCGCAAAAGCGCACTTTACCGCAACCTCCTCCCCCTCCCCGCATAGTAATAACCCAAAGGGGGTGAGGCCGCATGGCGGGGCATGAGGTTTATTGTGTTGCGGCGGAGGGGGCGGAAAGGCCGCTTGGCGAGATTTTGGAGGAACTGTTGGAGGAAGCGATAAAGGCGGAGGGGTATGAGGACAAGGGCGGACTATCGGGCGGCGCTGTACATGCGCCTTTCAAAGGATGACGACGGCGCGGCGGAGAGCGCAAGCATAATAACGCAGCGGCAATTGCTGCGCAGCTACGCGGCGGAGCACGGATACGCCGTATATGATGAATATTCGGATGACGGTTACTCCGGCATAAGCTTTGAGCGGCCGGAGTTTAGGCGGATGATAGCGGACATCGAGGCGAAGAGGGTCAACCTTGTTATAGTCAAGGATCTGTCCCGCCTGGGGCGCGACTATATCACGGCGGGGCAGTATACGGAGATATATTTCCCAAGCAAGGGCGTGCGCTGCATAGCCGTAAACGACGGCTATGATTCGGAAGGGCCGTATACGGACATTGCGCCCTTCAAAAACGTTATAAACGAAATGTACGCCCGCGACATATCGAAAAAGATACGCTCCGCATTCGCGGCCAAAATGCGGGAAGGGGCTTACGTTGCGGCGTTTGCACCGTATGGCTATCAAAAGGATACGGCGGATAAGAACCGCCTTGTAGCCGATGTATGCTCGGGAGAGATAGTAAAGCGCATATTCGCAATGGCTGCGAGCGGCGCGAAGCCCGCCGATATCGCGCGGGCGCTGAACGCGGAAGGTATCCCCTCCCCCGCCGTATATCGCTGCATAACGCACGGCGGTATGAATACAGGGCGGCAGGAATGGACGGGTTCAACGGTAGGTAAAATGCTGCGCAATATGGTTTACATTGGGCATACGGCGCAGGGGAAAACCGAAAAGGTGTCGTTAAAAAGCCGCGTGAGCGTGAGCAGGGCGCGGGAGGAATGGATAATTGTAAAAAACACGCACGAGGCGCTTGTGGATGAAGAAACGTTCAATATTGTGCAGCGGCGCGCCCGCGCACGGACGTGCGAAAAGAAGGGCGGATTCGGCAACATATTTTCAGGCATTGTGAAATGTGCCGACTGCGGGCGCAATATGTCCTCAACCGGAACGCGGAAGAAGGGGTCGCAGGCCAATTTGTGCTGCGGAGGATATAAGCTTTACGGCGCGCAGGAGTGCGGCAATCACTTCATTGATTATGATGCGCTGTATAAAATAGTGCTGGCGGAGCTGAGAGAACGGCTATGCATAAGCCAAGCCGAGCGGGCGAAAATTGCGGATAATACTTACGGGCGGCTTTGCGCGGCAAGGCGGGGCGATGACAAGGAAAGCGGCAGCATAAAAAGGCGGCTGAATGAGATAGAAAGCATAATAGCCAGGCTGTATGAGGACAACGCCGCGGGCAGGCTGAGCGACTATCGCACGGGCAGGCTCGCCGCAAAATATGAAAAGGAAGCCGAAGCGCATGAAGCACGCATGGGCGCAATTCAAGCCGAAAGGGAAGCGGCAGTTTCACGCGAAAAGATAGGCAGGCTGCTTGATGAAATTATAAACATGGCCGAACTTACGCCGGATATGCTGTTTAAGCTGATAGACCGTATTGAGATAGCTCAGGGGTATTATGAACAAACGGCGCAGGGACGGATAAAGCGCCAAAGCATGAAGATATTCTATCGGTTCAAAACGGAGTACGCGGAACGGGAATATACATTCTGACCGCATTCGGAAAACGCCCATGCATGCTGATGGGCCTTGGGTGCAACGCGGCGGCGATAGTGGGCTGCCGCATAATAGACAGCCCGCGCGAAAGGCTCATAGCCATATTGACAAACGCATTCGTGCCCTGCAACGGGCGCTTCCCCGCGCTTATCGCCGTTATAAGCATGTTTTTTACCTATTCGGCATTTGCCTCGGGCGCGCTTGCGGGCGCGGTTATGCTTACGGCGCTGCTTATCGTAAGCGTTGCGGCAACGCTTCTGTGCGGCAGGCTTTTGAGCCGCACTCTGCTCAAGGGGGAGCAAAGCTCCTTCACGCTGGAGCTGCCGCCCTTCCGCATGCCGCGCGTGGGCAGGCTTATTGTGCGCAGCGTTGTGGACAGGACGCTTTTTGTGCTGGGCCGTGCGGCGGCGGTAGCAGCGCCGGCGGGGCTGCTGCTTTACGCATTATCAAATATAAGCATAGGAGGGCAGTCTATACTTGCGGCGGCGGTGGACTTCCTTGACCCGTTCGCGCGGATATTCGGGCTGGATGGGGCGATACTTATAGCGTTCATGCTGGGCTTTCCCGCGAACGAAATAGTCCTGCCCATAGCCATAATGGCATATACCGCGTCAGGCTCGCTGGAGGAACTGCCCGCGCTTTGCGATATGCGCGCGCTGCTTATTGCAAACGGGTGGAGCATAAAAACGGCGGTATGCTTCGTGCTGTTCAGCGTAATGCATTGGCCGTGCTCCACAACGCTTTTAACAATAAAAAAGGAGACGGGAAGCCTTAAATGGACAATTCTGGCTTTCCTTCTCCCAACGTTATTCGGCCTTGCGGCGTGCTTTATTGTGAACGCGGTATTTACTCTTTTATAATGCTCATAAGAAGCTTGCCCAAGGCGATGTACATATCGGCATAGCCCATGGCAAAGCGTTCGCGTATGGCGGAGCGGGTAAAGTTCATTGTGCCGCTGCCCTTTATCTGCTCCAGCGGCTTTGAAGGATAAATGTGTATGAGCCGCGTTGAGCCGATGTGGTCGATGTCCAGCGTTTCCTGCTCCCTTAGATGGATGACGATTATGGCGTCGTAGCCTTCATCCTGCAGGGGAGAAAGGGGCGTAACGTCGCTGTTTTTAACGCCGTAGGAAGGATCGTTTATTCCGCCGTCGGCAAACTTATGGCCTTCTATTTCAACGGGGTCGTAAACGTGGGGTATGGCGGCGCTGGCAAGCACGGCGTCCGTCATTTCCTCGTCGCTGAGCTTTTTCAGCTCAAAATATTTAACGTGGCGTTCGTTTATGTCATACGCGCAGGCGAAAAGCCTTGCCCTGTGCGCGCGTATCTTTTCAAAGTCGCAGCTTTTATTTATCAATTCCCGCAGCGAATTCTGCGTGAAAACGGCGGTATCCCCGCTGCCCTGCATCTGCGCGGTAATGTGCAGCTTGCCAACAATGTCCTTTATGGCGCGGCTGTCGCCGTCCGCAACCTTTGGCGCGGCAACTGTCATAAGGCCGATGTTCTCCCAAAGCTCCTCCATCAGCGCAACGTCGTCCATTGCGAACACAAGCGTGTTCAGCGCGCCCACGCTCGTACCGCTCACGCCGTACACCTTTTCGATAACGTCCATCTCGCCCATGGCCTTTATAGCGCCCGCTTCATACGCGCCCTTCGCGCCCCCGCCGGACAATACCAGCCCAAACTTCATATCGTTCCATTTATCTATGTTTTTACTGTTTAGCATGTGTGCTCCTTTTGTGCGTTTATATGCCGCTTTTGCTGCTTTTATTATAAAGGCAGGGAATACTTAATTGCAATATGTATCGCGGTGGTAAGGGGAAATATGCGGATATAAAACAAATTTCATCAGTTATAACTTATAAAATTAGTTGAAATGGTGAAATTATAAGTTGTAACTGATGGAAAGAGCCTTTTGGTGCTATCACCAACCAAAAAGCTGTCCCCATGAAATGGGGAAAGTGGACACGAACGAATGTGAGTGGCCGAAAGGGGAATGGCTAAAGCTGCCAAGCAATTTTACTATTCCCCCTCAGCTTCGCTTACGCTCAGCAGCTCCCCCGCAGGCGGTGGCGCCTTTTGGTGCGCTTTACAAGCTCTCACGTTAAGCCTGCCCTGAAAGGGGAGGTGGATGCGAGTGTAACGAGCAGACGGAGGGGTAGCATCGAAGCTGCTCTTGTTTGCGCCAACCCCTCGGTCGATCCGCCTTACGGCGTTTTGCCAGTTCTCTGTTCGGGGAGCCTTTTAGTTTACCGCCAACCAAAAGCTGTCCCCGTTTACGGGGAAAGTGTCGCGGCGTAGCCGTGACGAAAGGGGAATGGCTAAAGCTGCCAAGCAATTTTACTATTTCCCCTCAGCTTCGCTTACGCTCAGCAGCTCCCCCGTTTCACGGTGGAGCCTTTTACCGCGCCTCCTCCATCCTCTTCAAAAACTCCTCGTCCGGGGCGAAAAGTAGGCTGTGCAGCTTGCCGTTGCGGCGGAATATGAGCGTGTGCGAGGCTTTTGCATTGAGCGTACTCAGCGCGCCCGCTCGAGTGAAGGGTATGCCTTCGTGGTAGGCTTCGCCGGGCTTGAGCAGGGCGACTATTTCGTCCTGCGTTACGCATTCGACTATTTTGCCCTTGTCTGCCACCATGCGTTCGAAAATGAGCGTGCCTTTTTTATACGGCAGCGGTTCCGCATTTTCTTCGCCCTCCGCATTGGCGGCGGGGTCGTAAACAACGCTGTAACGGAAGGAGGATATGCGCTTTTCGTATACCCACAGCAGCGCCGCTATTATTGCGCCCAGCAGGAATATCTGCACAAGGGTATTGAACGGGGCGGGCAGCGCCGCGGCAAAGGTCGCCGCCTGCCGCGCGAAAAACACCACCATTATGAATATGAACAGCAGCACAAAATCAAGCTTTGCCGAATTGCCCTGCCTTTGAGCCTTTTGCTGATACATTATTTGCCTTCTTTCCCGCTAAGCCGCTTATTCATTGTTTTTTCAACGGCGTTTATTATGTTTTCGTAGCCAGTGCAGCGGCAAAGATGCCCACTTAAAAGCTTTTTCAGCTCATCGCGCGTATAGCGGCGGCCGGATTCGAGTATCTCCACCGCGGTCATTATAAACCCGGGCGTGCAGAAGCCGCATTGCACGGCGGCCTCGTCTATGAACGCCTGCTGAATGTCCGATAGCTCGCCGTTGGGGCCAAGCAGGCTTTCAAGCGTGCGTATGTTCTTTCCGTCCGCCCATACGGCAAGGTATATGCAGGAATTGAAGCATTCCCCGTCTATTATAACGTTGCATGCGCCGCATTCGCCCACCTCGCAGCCTTTTTTGACCGACGTAAGGCGAAAATCGTTGCGCAGCATATCCGTAAGCGAAGCGCGCACGTCAACCATTGTTTCCGTGTATTCGCCGTTTATGGTGCATTTTACAAGCTTTGTCTGTGTCATTATATTTCACCCCCGCTAAGGCGTATCGATTCCGTGAGCGCGCGCTTTGCAAGCTCGTGCGCCAAATGCAGCCTGAAATCCCGGCTGGCGCGCCAGCTGTCGCGCGGGTTAATGTTCTGCATTGCGGCGCCGGCAAACGCATCAACGGTTTCGCCGCAAACGGGCTTGCCGCGCACGGCTTCCTCCGCGGCAGGTACGCGCATGGGCACGGGGCCGGCCACGCCGTATGCAATGCGGGCGTCGAGTATAGTTTTTTTATCATCGCTCAGCTTAACGTTTACCGAGCAGCCAAGCGTTGCTATATCCATGGCGTTTCGCATGGCATATTTTATGTAATGCCCCTTATAGCCCGCGTAGCTTTCCTTTTTTATAAGTATTGCCGTAAGCAGCTCGGCGGGGCGGAGCGCCACCTTGCCCGCGCTTATATAATATTCCTTTATGGGGAGCTGCCTTACGCCCTTGGCCGAGGTAAGCTCAACTATTGCGTCCCATGCGTGCAGCGTGCTTGCGCTGTCCGCACTGGTTACGCCGTTTGAAATATTGCCGCCGATTGTGCCGATGTTTCTTATCTGCGGCCCGCCCACCATGTCCACGGCCTCGCCCAGCACCTTTATATGCTCGTTTATAAGCGGATCCTTAGTGATGTGCGAAAAGCTTGTGAGCGGAAGTATTCTAAGCGTCCCGTCCTCGTCCATGCCTATGCCCCTCAGCGCGTCTATGCCGTATATGCTCACCAGCTCGCAGCCGGCAAGCTTGCCCTCGCGCAGCTTTATGAGCACATCGCTCCCGCCGGCGATTATCTTTGCATCGGGGTGCTGCCGCATAAGCTCTATTGCTTCATTAACGCTGCTTGCTTCATACAGCGCCTTTATGTCATACATGCCCTGTCCCTCCTTATCAAATAAGCCCTTCTTCGCGGAAACGTTCAAACAATACATGCGGCGTGAGGGGTATGGAGTCTATCTCTACGCCCGTTGCGTTCAGCACGGCGTTGCGTATGGCGGGCGCGCCGCTGGTCGCGGGCGGCTCGCCCAGCGCCTTTGTGCCGTATGCGCTGGTGGGCTCATAGTTTTCAACGAACTGCGCCTCAAGGTGCGGATGATCCATGGTGGTGGAAAGCTTATAGTCAAGCAGATTGTTGTTCAGCGGCCTGCCGGTTTTTTTATCGTAAAGCAGCTGCTCGCTCAGCCCGTAGCCTATTGCCATGCTCATGCCGCCGTGCACCTGCGCCGCGGCAAGCGCGGGGTTTATAAGCCGCCCGCAGTCATGCACGTTTATCATGTTCACAAGCTTAACCTTGCAAAGCGGAATGTCCACCTCCACCTCCGCAAAGGAGCAGCCGAACGAATATGCGTTGGATTTTACCTGATATGTGCTTTCGGCGGTTATGTGTTGGCTGTGCTCAAGGCTGTAAAGCGCGGTTGTTGCAAGCTCGGCAAGGCTCATCAGCCGCCTGCTGTTGTTTATGTTTATGATATAGCCGTCCTCAATGTCCAAATTGTGTACCGTCATGCGGGTAAGCTCGTGCGCGTAATTCAATATGCGCTCCTTCATTATGCGCGCCGTCTGCTGCACGGCAAACCCGCCAACGTAGGTTTGGCGGCTGGCGTATGCGCCCGTGCCGAAGGGGGTAACATCCGTATCCTGCGCGGAGATTATATGCACCTTTTTTAGCGGTATGCCCAGCTCCTCCGCCGCCATTTGGCTGAAGGCGGTATCCGCGCCCTGCCCTATTTCGGTTTCGGCAAGCTGAAGCTGCACACTTCCATCCTGATTGAGCACCATGCGGCAGGACGAGCTTTCAAGCGAAATGGGCCAAACGGCGGTATTGTACCAGAAAACGGCCATGCCTATGCCGCGGCGAATATCGCCCGTGTCGTGCGAAAATTCCTCCAGCTTGCGCTCGTAATCGATATACTCCATGCCCTTTTTGATGCATTGATTAAAGCTGTCGAAATAATTCTCGTTTTTGGAAAAATTGTCCTTGTACCCAACCTCCATCAGGTTCATCTGCCTGAGCCTGAGCGGGGGAATATTGAGCCGCCTTGCAATATCGTCCACGTGGCTTTCCATTGCAAACATCATCTGCGGAATGCCGTAGCCGCGCATCGCGCCGGCGGCGGCTATGTTTGTGTAGACGGTATAGGCGTCCCCCTTGCAGGCGCCGCGGTAACGATAAAGCTGCCTGAACGCGCCCGCGCCCTTGGCGCAAACGCCGTGGCCGTGGCTTGCATACGCGCCCTGGTTTGAATATGCCTCCAGCCTGCCCGCAACGAATGTTCCGTCCGCGCGGACATGGGACACGATATGGTAGCGGATAGCATGGCGCACGCGGTTGCTTGCAAAGGTTTCCTCCCGGCTCATGTCCAGCTTAACCAGCCTTCCGCCGAGCACCGTGGAAAGATATGCGCACAGCGGTTCATACAAAGCGTCCTGCTTATTGCCGAAGCCGCCGCCTATATAGGGCTTAACTATGCGCACGCTGCCCCAGTCCCGCCCCAATGCCTGGCCCACTATGCGGCGGACTATGTGCGGTATCTGCGTGGAGCTTACAATGTTTATTTTGCCCGCCTCTTCATAGGCGTAGCATATATGGTTTTCTATGTGGCAATGCTGCACGGTGGGCGTATTGTACCATTTGTCCACAACTATAAGCCCGGGCTCCTTTACGGCTTCGGCATAATTGCCGTCCTCGTATGACGTATGGGCAAGTATGTTATGGTCAAACCCTTCGTGTATCTGCGGCGCGCCGTCCTGCATGGCCTCGATGGGGTCCAGCACGAAGGGAAGTTCTTCGTATTCAACCCTTATTGCGCGTATGGCCTGCATTGCGCTTACCTCGTCCCGCGCGACCACCGCGGCCACATCGTCCCCGTAGTAGCGCACATGGCGGTTGAGCAGCAGCCTGTCCGCAACGTCCTGATGATGCACATCCGTGCTCCATGGATGCCCCGCCGTTGGGAAGGGAATATCCGGCACGTCAAAGCAGGTGACTATTTTCACCACGCCCTTTATCCTTTCGGCTTCGCTTGTATCTATGCTTTTAACATAGCCGTGCGCAATTGTTGAATGCAGCACCTTGGCGATAAGCGCGGACTTATCCGCAATATCGTCCGTATATTTGGCGCGGCCCGTAACCTTGTCCGGCGCGTCCACGCGCGTTACGCTCTGTCCTATAATGCCCATGGGGCTTAACTCCTTCCCGCCAAAGCGGCGTTTATCAGTTGTATTTTATAAATTTGAAGTTTACTGCGTCAAAAAGTCCCTCGTCCGTAAGCTTAACGGCCGGTATAACGGGCAGCGCCATGAAGGAGAGCGCGATGAGCGGATCGCTGTCCCGCTTGGCGCCGAGGGAATAGAGCGCATCGAGCAGCGCCTGCTGAATTTCAAGCACGTCGTTCACGGGCGCGGCAGTCATAAGCCCGGCTATTGGCAGCGGCAGCCTTGCAAGCACCACCCTGCGGCTGACCACGCTGTATCCGCCGCCGCAATCCCTTAGCGATTCTATCGCCATGAGCATATCCTCGTCGTTATCGCCGGCAACTACCAAATTGTGGCTGTCGTGCGCAACGGTTGAGGCCACCGCCCCGTGCTTTATGCCAAGCCCTTCCAGTATGCCAACGGCCATGCTGCCGGTCGCGTGGTGCCGCTCTATAACGGCAAGCTTAACCATGCCCTCGCTTGGGATAAAGCAGCCGTTTTCGTCCCGCTCAACATCGCGGTACACAAGCTCCGTCACCAGCTGATGCGGTATCATCTTTATTACCGGCGCGCTGACATGGCACCTGAGCGCAAGGTCATACTTTGATATTTCGGGCAGACGAACGCTGTTGAACACCTGCGGCGGCAGTATGGGCGAAGGTATCTGCTCTTCTCCCGTATACGGCCTGCCGAAGCGGCTTATAACCTGCTTCACCTTGAAATCCTTCAAATCCTCCAGCAGCACCATGTCAGCCTTGTACCCCGGGGCTATCGCGCCAACGCCGCGTATGCCGTATGCTCGGGCGGCGTTATAGGAGGCCATCTTTATTGCGTCTATCGGGTCTATTCCCGCGGCGACCGCCATGCGCGCGTTCGCGTTTATGTGCCCTTCGCGGCGGATATCCTCAATATGCTTATCGTCCGTGCAGAACATCATGTTCCGCGTGGGCAGCTTTTCCTCGGCTATGCGGCGCAAAACGCCGTCCATATTATTGGCGGCGCTGCCTATGCGCAGCAGTATGTTCATGCCCGTTGCAAGCTTCTGCTTGACTTCTTCATATGTTGAGCATTCATGGTCGCTGAATGCGCCCGCCACGCGGTATGCGTTAAGCCCCATGCCTTCAAGCATGGGTGCGTGGCCGTCTATGGGCCGCTTATCAAAAAGCCTGAGCTTATCCAGCATTTCCTGGCTGCAATTTATAACGCTGTTCGCGTCCATAACCTCGCCCAGGCCCAGTATGCGGCTTTTGTGCATGAACTGCTCCATGTCCTCCGCAACAAGCTTCGCCCCGCTGTGCTCAAACGGCGTTGCCGGCACGCAGGAGGGCAGCATGAAAAGCACCCTCAGCGGCAGCTCGTCGGTCAGCTTATACATGGCGCGTATGCCCGCAGTACCCGCAACGTTTGCAATTTCGTGCGGGTCGGCAATAACGGTTGTTGTGCCGTGGGGCATTATAACCTTCATGAAGGAGGAGGGTATTACCATGCTGCTTTCTATGTGCACATGCGCATCTATGAAGCCGGGCGCAAGGTAAGCGCCGCCGGCGTCTATTTCGTTTTCGCCGCTGTAACTGCCAACGCCTATTATAACGTCCCCGTATACCGCTACGTCCGCGCGAACAATCTCGTCCGTAAAAACGTTCACAACGTTCGCGTTTTTTATAACCAGCGTGTTCTTCCCTTCGTACGCCGCGCGTATCAGCTCACTCTGCCTCATGGTGTCCCCTTTCGATTTTAATATTGATATTTAAGCTTTGCGAATATCAGCCTGCCCGCCGCGGTTTGCAGCGCGCTTGTGACAATAACGTCAACATCCTCGCCAACGAAGCGCCTGCCGCCGTCAACAACTATCATTGTGCCGTCGTTAAGATAGCCCACGCCCTGGCCCACTTCCTTGCCTTCTTTAACTATGTTCACGGTCATCTCCTCGCCCGGGAGCACAACGGGCTTTAAGGCGTTTGCAAGCTCGTTTATATTGAAAACAGGCACGCGCTGCACGCCCGCCACTTTGTTCAGATTATAGTCGTTCGTGACCACAACGCCGCCCAAATCGTAAGCGAGCTTTATAAGCTTGGCATCAACCTCGGCAATGTCCTCATAATCGGTATCCACTACCTTTATGGGAATGTTCTGCTCCTTCTGCATGCGGTTGAGTATGTCCAGCCCGCGCCTGCCGCGGTTGCGCTTCAATGAATCCGCGCTGTCCGCAATGTGCCTAAGCTCCGCCAGCACGAACGCGGGAACTATTATCTGCCCTTCAAGCATGCCGGTTTGGCAAATGTCCGCAATGCGCCCGTCTATTATTACGGACGTATCAAGCACCTTGGGACGTGCGGCGGAAGAGGATTTGCTCCCCTTGCCCGGGCGGCGGAACCACGAAGGCAGATTGACCTCTCCCCTGCGCTTCAATACCTGCGCGCAGCCAAGATAGCCGCACGCGCAGTAAAGCGCAACGTTTATAATCGTGCCTATGAGCCAAGGGAGATTTGCCGTGAGCGTGCTTAAAAGCAGCGCTATCACAAGCCCAACTATAAGCCCCACCGCGCCAAGGAAAATATCGGATAACGACATATCGCTCATGCGGGCTTCCGCTGCGCCCACTGCCTTTGAAAAGCCGGATATAATGCGCGGGGATAAAATATAAAATATGATTGCAAATATGATTGCCGCCGCAATATACACCGCTTCGTGCAAAGGCAGGCGATTCATCATCGCCAGCAATTTGTCCGCCCCTGCCGCAGCCGCAAGGCCGATGAGCGCGCCCGCTATCGCAATAATGATGCGGGCGAATTTTTTAGCCAAGTTATATTACCTCCTGTACAGCTTATTTAATTTATTATTATATAATAGAAGCGTCCCGCTGCATATGGATAAAATTTGTCCTTCGCGGGAAAATATCAGCTTATTGCGCCGTACACTTCTTCCTCCGCACAGCCTATGCATATCAGCTCGTCCCTTAAAAGCCGCTTTGTCAGCGCAAGCATTTTTATTTCGCCCGCGCTCAGGCCCTTTTCCTGCTGCCGTATGGTAAGGCAAAGGAAAACGTCCGCAATGGCATAAATGTCGCCGTTTCGTAATCGGTCGCAGTTTTCGCGGTAGCGGCGGTTCCAGTTTTCGCTCTGCGTGGCCTCCATGTGCGCCCCGCCGGAAAGAATGTAGCGCAGCACTTTATCCCCTTCTTTGCGCGATATAAGCCGCCTCAGCCCGATTTTCTCCGCTGTTTCAACCGGCACCATCGCGCTTACGCGGCCCGAATCGAATTTAAGCAAATAATACTGCGCGTTAACGCCAAGCACCCTGCGCTGCTCAATTCCTTCTATTTCCCCTATGCCGTGCATTGGGTAGCATATTCTTTCGCCTATGCAAAACATAGCATTCCTTCCCTTCTCCGCGCGTATGCGGAATAAAACGGCACGCATTCATGTTCGTTCTTTGTTTGACCGACATAAAAATTCTTTTGTTATCTTGCATTTTATTTTATCATCATTTCCTGCGCCGTGTCAAAGAAAAATGCCTGTTTTGCCTATAATTTTCGTTGAAAAGGGAACGGAGCGGCTGCGGCTGCACGGCGTGTCCGCGCATGACGTACAATTATGGCGGCCTTCGGTTAAGGTACTCTCAGCCAAACGATGGCGGCCAAATGAATGCGCATTTTGCAAGTGAAGAGACGTTATGCATTACGCCGCGGTGGATGAAGACGGTGTGGATAATGTGGAAAAAAGTAAAAAACGGTCGAATTGCGCCGCAAACGTGTGGATAACTATGTGGATAATGTGGACAACTGCTGTGTATAGCTATATTGATATGCAGGATGATGGCATAAATATGACATCGGCCGGCCGAAAAATTGCCGCCTAAAAAATATTCAGCTTCCACAAAAAAGCATAAGCAGCGGTTAAGAAGCATACTTTTATTATGAGGTGATGTTATGGCAAGGCGAAATTCGGCGCACGGAATGCACAAAACCGTCCGCCTGTTAGCGACAGGCTTGGCCGCGCTGATACTATGCGGCGGAATGGTGCTGCTGTTCGTTCAAAAGGAGCGCGCGGCGGCAAACGCGGCGGGCGAGCCAACTGCGGAACCGATTGCGCCCACGCCCGCGCCGCGCTTCACGGTGGTGATAGACCCCGGCCACGGCCTGCCGGACGGCGGCGCGACGGGCATGGATACGGGCATTGCGGAGGAAGGCATAAACCTGAATTATGCCACGGCGCTCAGGGATGAGCTTAGTGCGCTGAACATTGCCGCCGTACTGACGCGGGAGGATGAAAACGCGCTTAATGCGGACAAAAAGAAGGACATGGCGGCGCGGCGGGACATAATAAACTCCGCCGGTGCGGCTGCGGTTATAAGCATACATATGAATAAATTCGGCGACAGAAGCGTATCCGGCCCCATGGCGTTCTATATGAAAGGCTCGGTTGAAGGGGAAAAGCTTGCAAAATGCGTATTGGACGGCGTTTGCGGCGCGATAGGCAGGCCGCTGCGCCACGTTAACCCGGGCGATTATTATATAATAAAAAACAGCGAACCGCCCTCAGTAATACTTGAATGTGGGTTCCTGTCCAATGCCAATGACGAAGCGCTGCTGCAAAACGAAGAACATATGCGGGCCATGATGAAGGGCGCGGCGGAGGGGATATTGAAATATGTTGAAGCAGCGGAGGAAAAAAGCCAATAAAAGGGCCCGGGTCTAAAAAACGGGCCGAAAGGAAAAAATCAAGCCTGCTGCTTCACCTTTTCGTGGCGAAGCCTGTGCGCAAGCGTGTAGAGAAATTCCTTTGAGCCCGGCGGACATTTTTCACGATTGACAAACAATTCGTTTAATCGGTCTTGGTTGCCGCGCGACCAAATGGCATATATTTCCTCGCGTATGTTACGTTCAACCCTGGGAGGCACCGTGTTTAACCGCTCCGCAACATAGGGATATAAATTGGTGGCTGCACACATGACGTCATCGTGCTGCATAATGAATTCGAGTGCCGTGACCATTTGAATATACCCTTGCCTCCCGGCGGGGGCTCCAAGCTCCAAAAGCTCGGATTCTATATCCAATCGCTTCATTGTTTCCTCCGATTCTTAACAACAACTGGGGTGATTATAGTGAAGAAATGTAAACATGTCTGTGATGCAGTAACATAAATTGGCCATTTTTTCTATTCCTCAAAAGCCCAAAAATGCCTAAAACAGAGGATGTTATAACGCTATAAGAAAAAAGTATCGGCAGAGTTGTAAAGAAGGCCGCTAAGAAAAATTAATAACTGAAGTTATTTTAAGCCGCTATTGCATATATTGCGCATGTTATAGTATAATATGCTGCAACGCTTTTGAAGGGCGCGACATGCGAAAGGAGAAACGCAAAAATGGACGAGAGCGACGCTGAAGCGCCCAGCCCTGTTCCGTTACAATCGCATATAGCTGAAAATGTGAAAGGTCATACCTCCCGCGCCCGTTATGGTTTTTATACGGGCGTCATACGGCATGGCTTTTTTGCATAAATAAAATCATATTATTTGGAGGAATCAAAACCAAAATGGAAGACGACCCGCTTATAGGACTATTGCTGCTGCAGCTGTTCTTTATTCTGCTCAACGCCGTGTTCGCATGCGCCGAAATAGCCGTGCTTTCGGTGAACGAGGTCAAACTGAACAAGCTTGCGGCGGAGGGCGACAAACGCGCCGCGCGACTCAGCCGCCTTACTTCCCAGCCCGCGCGCTTTTTGGCTACTATACAGATATCAATCACACTTGCCGGCTTCTTAGGCAGCGCATTTGCCGCCGATAACTTTGCGGGCAAGCTGGTTGAAGCCGTGCAGTCAACAGGCGTGAACATAAACGCGCATCTTCTCAACAGCATAAGCGTTGTTGTAATAACGCTTATACTCAGCTTTTTCACCCTTGTTTTCGGCGAGCTTGTGCCCAAGCGCCTTGCCATGAAAAAGGCCGAAAGCATTGCCATTGCATTGAGCGGAGTGATATCGTTCATATCCGCCGCGTTCAGGCCCATAGTATGGCTGCTTACGGTAAGCACCAATCTTGTGCTGAAGCTGCTTGGCGTTGACCCCAACGAGGAGGACGACGAGCTGACAGAGGACGAGATACGCATGATGATAGACGCGGGCAGCGAAAAGGGCGCCATAGAGGAAGGCGAAAAGGAACTGCTGCAAAACGTGTTCGAGTTCAACGACATTGCGGCGGAGGATATACTTACCCACAGGACAATGGTGGATATGCTTTGGACCGAGGAAACGGACGCGGAATGGGAAACCACGATAAAGGAGACCAACCATTCGCATTATCCCGTTTGCGGGGACACTGCGGACGATGTTGTCGGCGTGCTGAAGGCGCGCGACTATTTGAAGCTTACCGACCGCACGCGCGAAAGCGTTATGAAAAACGCCGTAAGTCCCGCGCTGTTCGTACCGCTTAGCGTTAAGGCGGACGATCTTTTCCGCGAAATGCGCCGCACGCGCAACCACTTTGCCGTGGTGCTGGATGAATACGGCGGAATGAGCGGCATAGTTACCATGAACGATCTTGTGGAGCAGATAGTGGGCGATATTGACGATGTGGATTCCGAGGAGGCCATAATACCCCTCGGCGGCGGCAAATACTCCGCCGGCGGGCGCGCCGCGCTTGAGGACATAGGCGAGCTTTTCGGCATGGAGCTGCCCACGGACGAGTTCGATACCATAGGCGGGCTTATATTCTCCGCATTCGATGTCATACCCGAGGACGGCAGCCGCTTCTCCGTTTCCGTATGCGGCATCCATGCGGACGTTGACAAGGTTGCGGAACACAGGATAGTACACTGCGTTATATATAAGGAGGAAACGCAGGACGCGCCGATTGCGTCATAAATATTAAAATGTTACATAATTTTGATGCTTCTATCCATAATAATGAACGAATGTGAAGTTTGGCCTCAGGCTATTGCATTAGGGCAAAAGCGGACTATAATATAAGCTGTACCGCGAAGGAAAGGGCGATGGGCCCCGGATGGAGCGGCACGGCAGGCGGCCCGATAAGGGCCGGCCGAGAAATAAAAATTTACCTTATGGAAGGAAGTAGAAATATTATGTTACCGATGATTTTTGGAGAAAACCTTTTTGACGACCTGTTTAACGATGCGTTTGAACGCAGCATGTGGAACACCGACAAGGCTCTGTACGGCAAGCGTGCTTCCCAGCTGATGAAGACCGATGTACACGAGACCGAAGAAGGCTACGAGCTGAACGTTGACCTGCCCGGCTTCAGCAAGGACGAAATCAACGTTGAGTTGAAGGACGGCTACCTTACCATCAGCGCCGCCAAGGGGCTGGATAAGGAAGAGACCGACAAGAAGACCAAGCGCGTTATCCGTCAGGAGCGCTACAGCGGCAGCTGCCAGAGGACCTTCTACGTTGGCGACATAAAGAGCGAGGACGTGAAGTGCAAGTACGAAGCCGGCGTGCTGACAGTCAACCTGCCCAAGTATGAGCAGAAGAAGCTTGCCTCCGCCAGCACCATCGCCATCGACTAACACTAAAACAAACGCACAGCCGTGCGCGGGTAACCGCGCGCGGCTGTTTTATATTTCTGCCCGATATGGTAAAATAGCATAAGGAAGTATCCCCTCACGGTGGCATGCGGCGCGATATCCAACATTTTGGCATAATAAGTTGGATGTTGCAGGGCGAAAAGTTGGATGTTTGAGGGGTAAAAGTTGATTATTAAGCGGTTTAGCAAAAAGATAAACTATAAAAAGGAGACAGACACCATGAAAAACGAAAGCGCAAAGAAACTGCTGGACTTTATGAAAAAGAGCCCCACAAGGTATCAGGTGGTGGCGAACTTTGAGGCCATGCTGGACGAAAAGGGCTACGAAAAGCTTTATACGGAAAAGCCGTGGAAGCTGGCGCACGGGGGCAAATACTATGTTTCGCCAAACGGATCGAGCATAATGGCGTTCCGCATCCCCGCCGAACCCACCGCGGGCTTTATGCTTTCCGCCGCCCACAGCGACTCCCCCACCTTCAAGATAAAGGATAATCCGGAAAAGGCCGGCGCGCATTATGTGCAGCTTACAACCGAGCGCTACGGCGGCGCGCTCATGTCCACCTGGTTCGATCGTCCGCTTTCCGTTGCGGGCCGCGTGCTTGTGCGCGGGGAGAACGGCCGCATTGCGACCAAGCTTGTGAACGTTGACCGCGACCTTTTGATAATACCCAACGTTGCCATACACATGAACCGCAACGCCAACAACGGCTTTGAAATAAAGGCAAATGTGGACACGCTGCCCCTTTTCTCAGACGAAAACGGCAAGGGCAAATTCATGCAGGTGGTGGCGGACAGCCTCGGCATAAACGCAGAGGACATAATAGGCCACGATCTTTACCTTTACAACCGCATGGACCCCACGTTCCTCGGCAGGGATGATGAGTACATCGCCTCCCCGAAGCTGGACGACGTGGAGTGCGCGTTCGGCTGCATGGAGGGCTTTATAAACGCGGCTGAGAGCGGCAGCATACCCGTATGCTGCGTGTTTGATAATGAGGAGACCGGCAGCTCCACCAAGCAGGGCGCAGCGTCCAACATTCTGCGCGACCTTCTGCGCCGCATAGCGCTCAACCTTGGCAAGAGCGAAGAAGAATACCTTGCCATGGTGGCGCAGAGCTTCATGGTATCGGCGGACAATGCCCATGCGCAGCACCCCAACCACCCCGAGTATTCGGACAGCGACAACTGCCCCTACATGAACAAGGGCATAGTGATAAAGTTCAACGCCAACCAGAAATACACCACCGACGGCGTATCCGCCGCGCTGTTCCGCCGGGTGTGCGCGGAAGCGGGCGCGCCGGTGCAGGTTTTTGCCAACCGTTCCGATATGGCGGGCGGCGGGACGCTGGGCAGCATTGCAAACACCAAGGTTGCCGTAAGCACCGTGGACATAGGTCTGCCGCAGCTTGCCATGCATTCATGCTACGAAACCGCGGGCGCGGAGGACATAGACAGCCTTGTCAAGGCCATGACCGCCTTCTATTCCAAAACCCTCACCGTTGAAAACGGCGAATACGGAATATAAGCGCGCTTACGCGCGCGGTGAAATCCGTTCTTGCGAACGGGTGAAATTGCGCAGAGGCGCAGTGAAATATTGCTTGCGCAATGTGAAATCCGCCTGACGGCGGGTGAGCGTGAGAGATTGTGAAGTTGTGGGGACGCGATGCGTCCCCTTGGTTATTCCAAAAGTTTATATGAAGCGTTGTAGGGGCCGTCATTGGCGGCCTGCCGTGGCTATGTTTGAGTTGTAAAGCGCACCAAAAGGCTCCCCGGCCGGGGTTCGGAGCTGAGCGCCGCCAGTGGCGGATGAAGCGAAACGGAGAACGGGCAGGAACAGGGAGA
>ENA-UOOC01000064-UOOC01000064.1-human-gut-metagenome-genome-assembly--contig:-C48old-NODE-64-length-123723-cov-37.749385_pt1 | contig 123723 bp, 142 predicted proteins | sample MGYA00242469_ERZ724016 | MGnify/ENA metagenome assembly ERZ724016 | reverse complement strand
AATCGTTCTGTTATTTTTTTTAAGCCCCTTTTCCTTCGGTACCACTCGAAGGAAACGATTTTTTTTCTTCGTCTGCGTATTTGCCATACTCACCAGCTGCAACTGCTGAGATACCTTCTACGCACAAAACACCTGCCTTTGCTAATAAATATTGCTGACTATCTTCGTCACAGCGGTTGAATTTTTGAAGGAGCGATTCTTCCTGTGAACTTATTCTCTTTCTACTTGAAATGTTCAAAAGATAGTCCGTCGAAACATTCAAAGCACCAGCGATTTTTATTAAGTCTTCAATAGATGGCATTTTGTTGCCATACAAATATGCGTCCTTTTCTTCTTTATGAAATCCTACTCTTTGAGCAAATTCATCCTCCGACATTTTTTGCTCTTCCATTAAATCTCGAATTCTCATTTTGAAATCAAGAACAAACTCTGGAGTATCCATTTTGAAGTTTGCGTAATCGATATTTGGAACTCCGTGGTCATACAATTGTGCGACTGACACTCCGAACAATTTGGAAAGTTCAGATAATGTTTCGCTATTTGGTTCAGAAACATTATTTTCCCAACTACTGATGGTTTGTTTTACAACACCGAGTTTCTTTCCTAATTCGCCCTGAGTAAGCCCAGCTTCTTTTCTGAGCTGCTTAATTATGTTGCCGTTTACAGCCATATAGCCAACCTCCTTGCGTGCTTATATTTTAGTCCAAAATCATTGGACTTTCAATGGCAAAACAGATAATTCCAAAAAATATTGACAAAATCTATTGACAATCCAATATCAATGGACTATTATGTAAATGTCCATAGAAAATGGACTGAAAGGAGGATACAAAATTGGATACCAGCACAATCAATATTGCAGAAAGAGTAAAAGATGCTCGTAGGGATGCCAAATTAACACAGACCGAGCTCGGAAAGAGAATTGGGAAATCTAAACAGTGGGTATCCGAACTGGAGCGTGGAAATATTAAATTAAGTTTTGAGATGGCTGTAAGTATCTCCAACGCTTGCAATAAGACGACTGAATTTTTTTGCCATTAAAGTCCATAAATAATTGACTTTAATTTCATTATAAATCGTGGAGGTGAAAATCAAAATGGCAAACGTAACAGCTAAGACAAGCTCCAACATCTTTTACAAAGCCCGTTGCGAGGCGGCAACACACAATGAACAGTTGAGTAGTAGAGAGGGAGCTGCTGACTATATGTCAATTGACAGAGGACGGCTTTACAGAATAGAAAGTGGCATTGCTATTCCTTATCCAGAGGAAATCAGACTTATGGCAGATTTATATAATGCTCCGGAATTGGAAAATTACTTTTGCAGGACAATGTGTCCGTTGGGATGCGAAATGCCTAAAGTCGAGCTGGCAAATCTGGACAGGCTTACAGTCAGAACACTTTCTGTTTTCCGAAAAATTGGAAAAACAAAAGAAATGCTTCTCGATATCACAGCAGATGGAGTGATTGATGAAAGTGAAAAGCCGGAGCTTGATGAGGTAGTAAAAAACTTGGAAGAGGTAGAGGAAATTGCACAGAGCATGAGGCTTTGGATTAAGAAGAATATGTAAGAATGGGCTCGAATGGTCGGCAGCATCATTGGACCGAGTGAAAACGAGGAAAGTCTGGCGGTGCTATTGGCAGAGTAGAGCTTAATAATTTTTTATTTACAGTCTGCGGACATTTGACAGCAAGTGACAACAAATGTGTCCGTAATCCAATCCAATCCGAATCCAAATCCGAATCGGGAAACTAATACAATATTTGCTCGGAGCAACAAGCAGCTCCAAGCACGAGGAGGTGGCAAGTTGTATTTAGCAGAAAACTTAAAGTTTCTTCGGGAACAGAACGGAAAGACACAGGGGGAGCTGGCAGTTCTCTTTGGAATTGAACAAAAGACAATATCTTCGTGGGAATGTGGTAGCCGTAAACCACCAATCGGCACAATTGTTAGTTTGGCAAAACTTTACAGGGTATCACTTGATGATTTGGTTCTGACAGATATGAGACCACCGATACCTGTATATGCACTTAATCTTGCATATCTCCGTAAAAAGTACGGAATGACACAACAGGAACTGGTAGAAATCATTGGACTAAAAAATAAAAGCAGTATCTCTCTGATTGAAAACGGGAAATACGAACCTTCCATTGAAAATTTGGAGAAACTAGCAGATTTCTTTGGCGTAACTATGGACCAGATTGTCAAACAAGATTTATCGCAGGAGGTGAGCAAATGAACGCATTAGCAACAGCACCGGGTGTCATTGCTGCACCGGGAAAGTATTATATCGGGGCAAAAGAAGTGATGGAATACCTTGATTGCAAGGAAAACAAGGCCTACGAGCTGATAAGGCAGCTTCGGGATGAATTGGTTAAAGCAGGCAAGCTTACACCGGCATACCCGATAGGAAAAGTCCCAAGAAAGTATTTTTTTGAGAGATGCATGATTGAAGAATAGGAGGTGCAAAATGGCATATTACAATGTTTGCCCACATTGCGGTTGCAATCTGGATCCAGGAGAGAAGTGTGATTGTGAAAGCATTAAGGCGAGAGAACAGGAGACGAGCAGGGCTTTCTACAGTCAGTTTTTAAGAGCGAATGATAGCAATGGTCAGATGTCATTTGTGTTTGACCATCCCCAAGGAGGTGCAATAGGAGCATGAGAAACAAATGTCTTTTAGGTTTAGGACTGGTATTCGTGATTTCTTTGACATCCATGGTTGCATTCGCTTTCAGCTTTACGGGAACTCCGGCAGACGAAGTGGATGAAACAGAAATGATTGTTAGAGCTGTGGTTTCTGAGGAAGCGGATGCAATGCCAACAATGGAACCAATCACAACAACTGGACAAGAACAGGAAATGGTAAAAAATGAGCAGTCCAAAATCGGCAGTATGGATTGGGATTCTGATGATGCGTATAGGCTTGCCAAGATTGCGATGGCTGAAGCTGAATCAGAGGACACCGAGGGAAAAGCCCTCGTGATGCTGGTTGTACTGAATAGGGTTTGGGATGATGAATTTCCAGACACTATCGAGGAGGTTATCTTCCAGAAAGGGCAGTTTAGTCCGATCAGCAACGGAAGATATGACGAGGTAGAGCCGGACGAGGACTGTTACAGAGCATTGCAGCTTATTCAGACTGGTGGATGGGATGAAAGCCATGGAGCAACTTACTTTGAGAGCAAGAGCGTTTCTACATGGCATAGTGAAAATCTTACTTTCCTGTTTAAGCATGGAAAACATTATTTTTACAAGGAGTGAGGACAAATGAGTAAGACACTGAAAAGAGATTTGATAGCGGTTATCTGGACGCTGCTTGTCACATACGCTATCGGGAAATGGGCTTTTCATCTTGCCTATATCGAGAGAGGATACGAGGCTGTCGGAGGTGAGTATTTATTAATCCCTGTGGTTTACTGGGGAGCATGGAAAGCAATTAACTATTTATTTGATTCATTGGAGGAATTGGAAAATGAAAGAAATTGTAGAAAAAAAAGAAGTAGAGGAACTGCTCGGATGCGAAATTACAGATGAACAGTTCGAGGAGGCATTGAAATATGCCAGACATAAGCAGGAGTACATATACCAGCGTGAGCGCAGACAGGTTGTGTTACAGCATTGGTATCTTGTGAAGCTCACAGAGGAATATGTGAGAAGCCTTGCTTTTTCAAAATTCACTATGGATTTATGCAGAACATTGCAGGATATGGAAAAAGAGCACCCAATCATAAATCAGAGTGCCCCTACGAATAACCATATTGTAGCAGTTCCTGCTTTATAAATCAAGCAAATATTACACAATATGGAGGTTTTATCTATGAACAATTCAAATGCTTTGGCTGAAATTCAGTCCAAATATCCAAACTGCAACCTGCTGTTACCGGCAGCTACATCAGTGCAGATCAACCCATTTTATAAGTGCTCCGTTATGGAAGTGGTGGCGGACACAGCACCGAACTCAGGAGATATCTTTTCTGTAGGAAAGGTAAAGACTGGAGAGGATGGAAAAGGAAAAGCCATATACGAGGATGTTTTCTCACCTGCAAAGCCGCTTCTTATGAAGCTGGCAACTGCGGCAGGAATCCAGTTTCATCCCGAGTACACAACAGTTACAAGAGAAAATACAAATACTTATGTTGGCAAGGCATACGGAGCAGTAAGACTTCCGGACGGAAGCTACAAGACACACATGGAGACAAAGCGTATTTGTCTTGACGATGAAGAATCTAAGTACCGCCTTGAATTTATGGACAAGTCAATTATGGGAATCCATGATTGGAGAGCTGCCAAGGCTGCCTCTGAAATGTTTAAAGGGGAGTGGAAAGACGATCCAGAGAAGATAAATCAGTGGGGCAAGCCCGAGAAATATTATGTCATTGCTGACAGCGACAGAGAGAAGTATATCGAGAGGTCAATTTTGGTGAATATGACACTTCTCAGAAAGACTGCTTCTGAAAAAGCACAGACAGGAGCAATCCTCAGAGTTATCAGAGCATTGCTTGGTATTAAGGGGACATACTCAAAGGCAGAATTGGAGAAGCCGTTTGTTGTTCCTACAGTAACATTTGCACCAGATTACACGGATCCTACAGTGAGAAGTGCAATGCTCCAGCAGGGGATGAATTCCATGGGGAATATGTTTGGTGCCTCATCCACACCACCTGCAATCTCCACTGCATTTTCTGGCGAAGCATTTTCGTCAGACTTTAATCCGGAGGATGAAATTGACAATCCTGCATTTGCTTCCGAACAGGCTGAGGATAGTGATGGGGCTGTGGAAGAACAGGAAAGAAACTGGTTCGATCAGGAACGGCCGGCACAGGAACAGCCACAGCCGACAACAAATGGAAACGAGACAACTGGATATTTCTGTGATGGATGTGGAGCAGAAATCAACGAAAGGGTATATGAGTATTCGCTCAATAAATTTGGAAGACCGCTGTGCATGAAGTGTCAGAAAGGAGCTGGTAAGTAATGAAACTGATTAAGATTTCAACGGACCTTGAACTGACTGTGCATGATTTTCCGACAGGAACACATTCAGAACAGAACGATTACCTTAGAGGACTGATTGGAAATGACTGCGAGCTGTATGAGCATGTTATGCCAGAGCGATTATATACAGACTTGAAGATGAAAGACCGACCAACAAAGATACCGGGACAGTGCGTGAGCATGCTGATTGATGAGGAGGGGCGATTAAAGCCAAACACACCAAACCTCATTGGAAGCTATCTTTATAAAACAGACGAGCATAATCAGCCAATTGTGGGAAATGTGCTCTTTGTTGGCGAAGAATGGAGCGGTGATGGTATCGACTTCTGTGGATTGGAGGAGGAGACATTTAAGCTTCTGGAACTCGAATTACACAATATGATTATGGCTATGAAAGCCACTATGGAGGTGTTGAAATGAAGATATTACATACAGCTGACTGGCATCTTGGAACATTCCGAAGCCCAGTCAAGGACGGAGTAAATCTCCGAACAGAGGACACGAAAAGATGTCTGGATGAACTGATCAGAGTGGCAAATGAGGAAAAACCGGATTACTCGCTTGTATCTGGTGACATATTCCATGTTGGCCGCCTGTGGTCCGACAGGTGCTGCGAGGAAATTATCACTGCAATTCATTATATCAGAGAGCTTGCGGCAGTATCAAAGCAGGTCGTTGTTATGAGAGGCACTCCAAACCATGACGGATCAGGACAGTTCAATGTCCTATCTGAAATGTTTGCAGATGTTCCGAATGTTCATGTGGTGATTACCCCACAGGTAATTTCATTTGATGATGTTGATATTGCGGTGCTCCCGGGATTTGACAGGGGAGTGTTCAGAGCTAATCATCCGGGATTGTCAAGTGATGAAGAAAATGTGGTGTTTACCAATGAATTATCAAATATTGTAACAGGGCTGAAAGCACAATGCTCTCCAGAAAAGAAAAGTATTCTGATGGCACATTATACGGTACCAGGATGCAATACCGAGAGCGGACAGACAATGATGCTCACACAGTTTGAGCCAATCATTCCGCAGGAGGCTTTATTGGCGGCCAATTACAATCTGGTTGCTTTAGGACATATTCACAGACCACAGAAGATAATGCACAGAGACTGGTATTATTCCGGTGCGATAAATGCCATGAACTTTAATGATGAGGGACAGCAGAGGGGCTTTTGGATTCACAACTGGCACGAGCTGGGAACGTGGCAGAGTATTTTCCATGAAACACCTATCAGAGAGTTTGCAACCATTGAACTCAATGATGATGATGTGACACAGATAAATATGCAGGCTATGGATTTTGTTGCTACTGAGAAGTGGAGAGGACAGATCGATGGAAAGATTGTCCGTGTTCATTATAGCTGCACCGCAGAAAACAGCAAGGCTCTGAATAAGGCAACTTTGGAAAGAGAGCTTCTGGAAGACGGAGCATTTATGGTGTGGGAAATTCTTCCGGACAAAATAGATGAATTCGCCAACAGAACACAGCTTGAAAATGCCACGGATCCAGAAGCGAACCTTATTAAGTATCTTGAGGAAAAGCAGGTACCGCAGGAAAGAATACAGGAACTTGTATTAAAGGCAAGACCGATTATTGCTGAAGCTGAGGCAAACATGACAGCGACAGCAAATAGCGGAACATTTGAACCTGTAGAAATTGCTGTTAAGAATTATCGTAACTACGAAGAGGAAACATTTAATTTCGAGGATATCACTTTCTGCACAATCAACGGTCAGAATGGAGCAGGAAAGAGCAGCTTGTTTATGGATGCGATTATCGACTGCCTTTATGAAGAACCGAGAGAGGGTGTAATCAAGGATGATACAGGAAAGGCACCATGGCTTAGAAATGATGAAAGTGTCCGTTCTGGTTCGATTATGTTTACATTCCGTATCGGAGAGAAAAAGTATCGTGTTACACGAACCAGAGCCCGTTCCGGAAAAGGAACTTTGAATATCTCCCAGCTTGTTGAGAATGAATGGAAAGATTGTTCCAAAGAACGATACAACGATACCCAGCAGGAAATATTGAACATCCTCGGAATGGACAGCTTTACATTCAAGTCATGTGCTCTGATTATGCAGGATCAGTACGGATTATTTCTACAGGCGAAACCAGAGGAAAGAGTTGAAGTCCTTGGAACACTTCTTGGACTTGGAGTGTATCAGCTAATGGAGAGAATCGCTTCTGACAAGGCGAAAGTGAATGGGGCTAAGAACAGGGATTTGAAGCAGGAAATCACAATTCATAATGTTACAATTGCAGAATTTGGCAAGCCGGACGAAGAACTGGAAGCATGCAAGACGGAATTGACAGAGCAGGAAGCCAGACTGCAGGCAAAGATTAATGAGAGAGACCAGAAGAAACTTATCCTGTCGAATCAGCAGGAAGCCGCAGAAAGGCGAAAGAAAGCTCTTGCAGCTGTTACAACCTTACAGGCAAAAAAGACCATTGCAGAGCAGAACAGAGCTACACAGCAGGCGATAGCAGACAGTAGTTCGGCAACTCTCGCCCAGAAGCCTGAAATAGAGGAAAAGATTGCTGAAAGAAATGATTTGTTGAAGCGGGAACTGGAACTTGCAGGACAGTCAGCACTCTATACCACAAAGAAACAGGAGGCTGAAAATCTTGCAAAGCAGGCTGAAAGTGAACAGAAGAACATTCTGGAGTTGCAGGCTGCTTTACAGAAGAAACAGGATGAAAAGAATGCAATGATACTGGATTCGGTCAATGATGGTGAGGTCAGGCAGAAAGCCGAAACATACACCAAAAAGAAAGCAGAGTTAGAGGATATGCAGGAAAAAGCTGTTGCATACCAGAAAGCAAAAACCGAATACTCTGCGGCAGTTTTCCATGAAAGCGAGACAAGGTCAAGCTTTGACAGGGAGAAGCAGAAAGCGGACGAGCAGAAACAGGTTCTTGAAAAGAAAGTTGCAATTTTGAACGAATCAGGATGTGTGGATATCGAGAAAGCACACTGTAAATTCTTGCAGGATGCCATTGAAGCAAAGGAACAGCTGGCAGTACATGAGGCATTGTATGTAGACATTGCCGCTCGTAGAGATTGCGAACTTGAAAAGAGCAGACAGGCAATAGCGGACAAACAGGCTGAAATGGATGCGATAGGATATGATGCGGCTGCTTTAACAGTCCTGCAAAACGAATGTGCAACATTGCTTCCGTATGTGGCACAGCTCGAAAAAATCAACCAGAGGGAAAACAATCTCGCTTTGATTAAGGCGGCTTTGGAACATTTAAAGTCAAATATATCAGAAGCAGAAAACAGGCTTGCTGAGGTCAAATTAAAGGGCACACAGGCAGAAACAGAGCGTGATATATATGCCAAAGCGTTTGAAGAACATGTGCATGTGCTTAGTGCCATTACTGCTCTTGATCCGTGGGTAGAAAAGGAAAAAATGCTCCCAGTAGCAGAGGAAAGAAATGCAACAGCATTGAACAGGGTTCTGGAGTTGACAGCAGAAATTACCGGTATCGATGATGAAATCTCAGAGAGACAGGCAGAGGCTGATAAAGAGATACTTGCTATTGCGGGAATGGAAGAGGCTCAGGCGATTGTAAACGGACTGGATACAGAAGTGAATGCCATTAACAGCATGGTAAAGGAAAAACAGATGCGAATTGGAGCTTTACAGCAGAAATCGGAACAGATTGCAAAGTTGAAGCAGGATATTGCAGCTTTACAGGACAAGCAGGTGGAATATGCCAAGGAGACAGCTGATTACGATACATTGAAAGTCGCATTTAGCCAGAGCGGTGTGCCACATCAGATTATCCGTTCTATTATTCCACAGCTGACAGCTACAGCAAATACCATTCTTGGACAGATGACTGGCGGAAAAATGGGAGTGGAGTTCAGACTGGAGAGACTTCAGAAAAATGGAAAGGAAAAGGTATCTTTGGATATTTACATCGAGGAATATGGTAAGTCGGTGCTTCCATACCTTTCAAAATCCGGTGGAGAGAAAGTCAAGTCTTCATTATCGGTAATTCTTGCATTGGCAGAGATTAAATCATCTTCGGCAGGAATCCAGCTCGGAATGCTCTTTATTGATGAGCCTCCATTCTTGGATGGGGACGGAATACAGGCATATTGCGATGCATTGGAGACAATACAGAGCAGATACAGCAACATTAAAATAATGGCTATCACTCATGATCCGACAATGAAAGCCAGATTCCCTCAGAATTTGGATGTAGTCAAAACGGAAAATGGTAGCAAGGTAATTTATTAAGTCAGGAGCTGGAGGGGGCACTCTCCAGCATCCGAAAGGAGGATGATCGAATGCCAAACAGGATAATCAAGGAGGGCATCTGCAGGAGCGAAGAAATAGATTCTTTATCTTGGTTCGAGGAAGTTCTGTTTTATAGATTGATTGTAACCTGTGACGACTTCGGCAGATACGACGGAAGAGCAAAGATAATCAAGGGAAGCTGCTTTCCTCTGAAAGATATTACGGAAAAAGATATAGATAAGGCGCTTGGTAGGTTGTCGGCGGTGGGCTTGGTCAGAGTGTATGAGGCACAGGGAAGACCGTACCTGCAATTGGTAACTTGGGCGGATCATCAGAGAATTCGTAATCAAAAGAGTAAGTATCCCGGATTTTCAGAGGATTGTGAATTGCTGACATTTGACAGCAAAGGACAGCAGATAAAAACATCAGACAACAAATGTGTCCGTAATCCAATCCAATCCGAATCCAAATCCGAATCGGAAACCAATACAAATATATGCTCCGAGCAGACAGTAGCTGCGGAGCCATCAGTAATAGGTATCATGATGAATACGGGTGAAGAATACCCGATTACACAGAGTTATGTTCTTGAACTCGCAGAATTATATCCTGCTGTTGACATTATGCAGGAACTAAGGGCAATGAAAGGCTGGTGTGATGCTAATCCGAGAAAACGGAAAACAGCAGGAGGAATGAAACGATTTATCAACGCTTGGATTTCAAAGGTTCAGAACAGAGGTGGAACACCTGGTTATACGCAATCTTACAATCAGACAGCCGGCGGCTCAAAGGTAGAGCGGTTTGCACAAGGAGCAAGGGAGTGGGCGAATGAATAAACAGCAATTTGCGACATTGGCAATCGGAATTAAATCCGCATATCCAGCTTCAAAAATACTCGAAGATAATGCCTCAATGGATTTTTGGTATATGACACTTAAAGATATTCCGTATGAGATTGCTGAAAATGCTGTCATGGAGCATATTTGCACCAATATTTATCCACCCAACATAGCTGAAATCAGAAAGCTATGTATGGAAAGATGTAAAACACCAATTCTGAGTTTTGACGAAGCATGGGGAGTTGTCCAAAAAGCAATGTCCGATTATGGGTGGTATCATCCGCAGGAGGCATTTGCAACCATGGATGAGCTCACATTGGCTGTAGTTAAAAATCTTGGGTGGAGCAGGCTGTGCCAGAGCGAAAATCCAACTGCAGATAGGGCAAACTTCCGTGAGGCTTATGAGAAAAAAGCCGCTGAAGCACAAAATACAAATGCACTTCCTGATTTCATCGCTAAAAACAAAGTGCTGTTGCAAAAGCAGTATGTACCGGCGGTTGAGAAGAAAGAGCCTGTAAGGATAGAACAGGAGAAAGAACCAGAACCGAAACCGCTCACAGAGGAACAGCGAGAAGAAAGGGCTCGCAAATTTGAAGAAATAAGGAGGAAGATTTTAGGTGGTGAAGCAGAGTGAAGCAATACAGGGAACTGAAAAAGAATTCTTAAATGAATTTCATAAACTCTGCTATTCACGAAGCTCTTGGCAGGTTTGGGCGGATTTGATGGCAGCTATAGCGTGCTCAATAAGTAATGTGGCAGACAGAAGCCCGGAGCATTATGAGAGCAGAGAAAAAGAATATGCACAATGCATAGAGAGACTTGGTTCTGTAGAGATTCCTGCAAAAATGCTTGCAATCATTGTTGAAGCCCTGGAAAGAAATCCGGAACAGGATTTCCTTGGAGAAATGTATATGCAGCTTAATCTTGGAAATCACTGGAAAGGGCAGTTTTTTACACCCTACTGTGTATGCAAGATGATGTCTGAGATAACCTGTGAGGATGTTGACAGCCATATAGAAAAGCAAGGCTACTTATCCATTTGCGATCCGGCTTGTGGAGCAGGAGCAACATTGATAGCTGCCGCAAATACCATGAAAAAGTGTAAACATAATTTTCAAAATCATGTGGTTTTTGTTGCACAGGACATAGACAGAATAACCGGGATGATGTGTTACATACAGCTTTCACTTTTGGGGTGTGCAGGATATGTGTGTATAGCAGATACGATTACAAATCCTTTGACGGGGCATGTACTGTTCCCTAATGAAAAAGAGGGACAGGAACTCTGGTATATGCCAATGTTTCAAAATCAAATATGGACATGGAGAAGATTGTTCCAGTCAATGGGCGGTCTTGGTGGAACTGCAACCACCGAAAAAACAGTGGAAAAAGAGCACTTTTATATGTTTTTCGATTTCGATAAAAAGGAGGAAGCCTATGGAAACAGGTAGAAATGTAATGCACTACGCATTAGGAGATAATCAAGATTACGAACACGAATGGAGCAAAGCTGTTCTTGAGTATCTGGAAAACGGATATTCTTCGGAGGATAGCAAGAGCGAAGTTGAGGTAGGGGATACTACCTACAAGATATTAAAGAGAGAGAAAGTAACCGCATTCTATGACGCTGACGGTAACACATTGTTTGATATAGAGAACGACAGATTAAAAGAAGAATATGAGGCTATGGAAAGCCTGGATGAAACAGAGCCGAAGTCAGAGATTGGAAGAGCCATTGCAGGGATTGAGAAACAGGCATTTGAGCAGGCGGTTGATGATGATATAGATGCAGATGATACGGTCCCGATGGGAACAGCAAGTCTTAAAGAAATTGTGGAAGGAATCCCAGCACCTACACCAGAGGAAATTGAAGCTGCGAAAGAAAATAATAACAGTTCTGTTTATATCGGAGTTGTTGGAGCAGTTACGAAGTTACAGGAGGAGTTGAAAAAAGCTAAGGATAAGTCATTTGCAGATCCAATAATCAAACATCTGATTGAAAGGTGCAGGGAATCAGAAAGCCTTGCTTCGGATGTATGCCAGGATCACAAGACTTGGGAGAAATGCTACAAATACATTTACGAGCAGGCAAGAAAGCAGGCGAAAGGTAGTAGCTGTGCAGTCCTTGATGATGTGGTTTATGAATGGGCCGAGGACTATTACCACAAGGACGATAAGGCAGAGGAAGAAAAGAAAGCAAGAGAGAAGAAACAGAAAGAAGAGTCTAAAAAGCTGGATGCGGCGGCAAAGCGTGCACAGGAAAAGGCAAAGAAAAACAAGAAAGAGGAAAAAGCTACGGAAAAGAAACTTGCTGTCACTGAACCGAAGAAGACTGAGAAAAAAGAAGCACCTAAGAAAAAATCAAATGAGCTCGAGGGACAGATGGATTTGTTCTCCATGATGGGGTTATAAGGAGGCATGCATAATGGAAAAGAGAAAATTATCTGCCATACCAAGAATGGAAGCTACTCCGGAAATGGTAGAAATGGCTGACAGAATGCCTGGGATAAAGCATATGGTTACGGCCGAACTTGTGGAAGATAGCAAAATACTGCTTCTAAATTTCTTTGAGGTCTCGAAGCTCAAAAAGGGAAAAACAGAAGCAGCATTTAGGACATTCCTGTCGAGTGATGATTATATCACGCAGGATCTCTCGGTGTCAAAGGTTAAGTGGCTTACAGCAGCATTTGATAATATGCAGAATTTTAGAGTATTTGAATATAAGTGGGATGGATGCAAAAGCCAACACATTCCATTGGTATTTATCTGGTCTGCAACTGATAAGGAGACGATTGAGAAATTCTTTAAAACTTATAGCAAAAAAGATGATGAATCTGTGTGGAATGCTATCGGAAGATTTCAGGATAAAGTCAAAGCTTCACGATTGGAGGAAAAACACAGAAAAGTGCTTGCACCGATTGATTTGAAAATGGAACCGATAGTAGAACCGCCGCAGGAGTTCAGAGACTGGGTGTGGGAATACGGAATGAGTTTCAGTCGGTACGGAATATACAAGGAGACCTCGAAAGGAAAGGCAGAATTCGAGTGTACATACTGTAAGAAAATTGGGGTTGTAGACAGATCAAAGGTAAGACTTCGCAACAATGAAAAGGGTGAGTGCCCTTTCTGCGGAAGCAAAGTAACGTATAAAGCCAGAGGAAAGATGCCGTATCAGATAGTAGATGAAAGATGGTTTATATATGTGGACAGGCAGGAGAAAGGATTTCTGCTTCGGTACTTCAACGCAAAGAGACATATTAAAAATGACGCTTGTATAGAGACGAGTATATTTAAGAAACGAATAGAAGAATCATTATTTGAATATAGCCGGAGCTTCTGGACGTTTGTTGGAAATACTCCAATGAAAGAAAGTTATGAGTGGGGAGTATATCATCAAAGAGGGCTTTCGAGATGGATTCCAGATGAGGGAAATATTGCTTGTATGGAATCTATACTCTATCCGGGAAATCTTCCACAGGCATGGGAGCACACACCGATGAAGTATTCCGCACTGGAAATTCTAGCACAGAACATCCCGACCATGGCTTTCAGATATGAGGATGCCCTTGATGTTTATCTGAAATTCCCGAAGCTAGAGTGGTTCTGCAAAATGGGCTTGAACCAGCTGGCAAAGGATGTGGTAAGAGGCTACAACTACAGTGGAAACATGACGGGGAAGGTTAATTATAAGGCTGGAACCATCTATGAGATATTAGGGCTAAATAAGGTCAATACGAGGACATTACAGGCAATAGACGGTAATCATTATGAGCTCCGACTGTTGCAGGTGGCACAGCAGCTTGATATCCAGATGAAGCCGGAGCAGTTAAAGGAATTTTACGAAACCTTTGAATGCAACACAGATCTTCTGAGGGAGAAGAATAGAAAGGTATCGCTCCATAAGCTCTGTCGGTACATAGACAAGGAGAGCGAGAGATACCCGATCGGAGAAAAGAACGCCTGTATGTGGGGCTATTCCTACAACAGGTACAAAGAGAGGACAGATCCACGAATAGAGAGAAAGCAGAATATGGCACATGACTGGCTTGAGTATATAGGATGGTGCCGGGAGCTGAAATACGACCTGGATAACAAGTTTATATACATGCCAAACAATTTCAAAAAGGTACATGACAGAACTGCGGAAGAATATAAGGCATTGCAAGATAAAAAAGCTGCAGCTGAAAAGAAACGCAGAGAGAAACTTGCTGCCAAGAAAATGGCCGAGACCAAAAAAGCGATGGAAGAGATATTTAGCAGGAATGATGGGGTAGATGCTTTCCAGATAAAGGGAAAAGGCTTGATACTGGTAGTACCTCAGAGTGGAGATGAAATCCGTAAGGAAGGCGAGGCTTTGCACCATTGTGTCGGAGGATATGTCGATAGAGTGGCAAGAGGAGAAACGAATATTTTCTTCATCAGAAAAGCGGATCATCCAGAGAAATCCTACTTCACTATGGAATGGAGAGACAACAAAATCATTCAGTGCAGAGGCTTTAAAAACTGTGGAATGCCGGCAGATGTTCAAGCCTTTGTAAAGGTATTTGAAAAGAAAATGAATGAAGCTATACAAGGTGACAACAAGAAGAATGCCGAAAGAAAGGCGGGATGATAAATGGCAGACAATCAGAGACACAGAATAAAGAATTTACTCCAGAAGCTCAATGACGAGGATAGAAATTCCCTCTGTTGCTTATTAGTGAAAGCTGGTTATGCGGTAAGGATTGGGAAAGAGCGGCCGGGAGGAAAAGGACAGACAATGTACTTTGTAGAGTATTGGGTGGAAGGAGATGATACAAGTGCTGAAACAGGTAACTAGCTTGATAATACCGAAGTTTATTGCAAGAAAACCAAAAATCAAGCATGGAACATACAACAAGTACGGCTTTGTTATTACACTTCATCAGTACTGCATATGTCCTAGATGTAACCATATCCTCAATGCCGGTCCAGATTATCAGCCGGATTATTGCAGTAAGTGCGGACAGCATGTTAATTGTTCAGATGTTCCATGGGAAGAGGAAGTTCAGCTTGGATATGTCAGAAAGGAGGAACACTGTGAATAAATCAAAAATTGAGTGGTGTGATCATACATGGAATCCGATTACAGGATGCCGACACAACTGTTCATATTGCTATGCAAGAAGAATGACCGCTAGATTTGCTGGAGATGTAAGACTGAATTTGATGGCGAAGAAAGATTATTCAATAGAGCCTGCGGCAGATAATTCAGACAATGTATTTGTTTTGGAAGAACCAATGCTAAACGAAACAGGAAATACATTGGTTTATCCATTTGGATTTGAACCTACATATCACAAGTACCGCATGGATTATCCAGAAAAGCTCAAAATGGGAAATAACATTTTTGTCGGGGCAATGGCTGACATATTTGGGAAATGGGTTCCGGACGAATGGATCAGAGATGTAATGGAAACCTGTTTGGATAACCCAATTCACAATTACCTGTTTCTTACAAAGAATCCGGAGAGATATACGGAAGTTGGAGTGCCGGCGGGACTGGAAAATATGTGGTACGGAACAACCATTACCTGCGATGCGGATGCTGATAGATTTAATTATCTTCCTGCTGGATGCAATACGTTTGTCAGCATTGAACCACTAATGGAGGACATTGTTTCTAAGCATAATGTGATGTTTCGACAGGTTGATTGGATAATCATCGGAGCAGAGACGGGACGTAACAAAAATAAAATAGTGCCAGAACTGCAATGGATAAAAGACATCGTTGTAAAAGCTGATTATAATTCAGTGCCAGTTTTCATGAAAGACAGTCTGATTCCGATTGTCGGGGAAGAAAATATGCGCCGAGAATTTCCGAAGCAGCTGCAACATTCGGAGATTAGCCCGAAGCTGAAAGCAAAGTTGTTTGATGGCTGTGCATCATGCAAGGCTCATTTGAGAAAAAGCGAAATGATAACCCTGCTGGCAAGGTCAAAAAGAGGCGAACAGCCCAAACAATTCGGGTTTATGTGCAGGGATTGCTTCAAGGAGTTTTGCAAAGGCCTTGGATTAGATATACCGGAGCTTATTGGATTGGCAGAGAGCGTAACGATAGGTCCAGGTGATGAAGATGAGTAAATGGAACGCAAACAGAGAGGGCTATGCTGACAATACCGCCAGCATAGCGATCCAGAGAGTATCGAAAGAAGAAAGGAAGAACGATATGGCAAAGAGAAGCTGCAGACGAACAACTGACGAGAATGCTATTCACAATAAGGCTGTAAAGATAAGAAAAATGACAGATGAGCAGCTGGTACATTACGTTGAGGACAGAGTGGAAAAGGCGAGAAGTGAAGGTTTTAATTGTGGAAAAACACAGGCACCCAAACATAAAACTGTGGATATTACAGGAATTATCGAGGAAATTAGCTCTGTGAAAGGAATTGGAGCAACTAAATTGGCTGATATAAAAGCTATTCTTGAAAAACATCTGGAGGTGAGAGCTGATGCCTGATCCTCGAAGACAGCTTGTTGGCAGGAGAAGCAAAGTATCCGGAGAGACGTTCGAGAGGTGGATTTCAAATGCGTGCGAATTCTATCTGCGAAACGGATGGGCTCACATAGAAAAGACACCAGAGCCATTTCATATCACAGGCAAGGATAGGGATGGAACTGTCAAAGGATATTACGAGAAGAAAGGACAGCCTGATTACAAAGGAATCCTCTGTGATGGAACTGGGATTATGTTTGAAGCGAAGCATACTGACGGTGACAGAATCAGACAAAATGTTGTGACAGATACGCAATGGGAGAGCTTGGACATATACGAGAAGTTCGGTGCTCATTGTTATGTGATGGTATCGCTAGGACTAACAAAATTCTATAGAGTGCCATGGGCGACTTGGAAGAAAATGAAAGAATTGTTTTGCCACAAATTTATGACAGAACAGGAACTGGAGCCTTATAGGTTGCAGGAAAAACAATGCACGATTCTTATTTTGGAAGGAGTGGAATTGAAAGATGAAAATACAGAAGACAGAGCTTGCGGCAAAGCTCAATCAGATTAAGGGAGTTGTTCCCAAAAAGACGACAATGCCTATCTTACAGGGCATTTTGGTAAAGGAAGGGTATTTAATCGCCAATAACTTAGAAATGACCATTAAGGCGAAGTTAGAGGGCACAGAGGATGAATGCTTTATCATTCCGGAAAGAGCCTTTGACCTTATCAATAATTTGCCGGATGGAGAAATTGATATCACCATTTCGGGTGGAAACACAATGACCATCAAGGCAGACAAAATCAAAAATAAGTATCAGACAATGGATCCAGGACCATTCCCGGTATCAGATATTGAGGGCGAGGGAAGTGAGTTTACGATTAAAGCAGGACTTTTGTTGGAATCTGTAAGGAGAGTTTCTTATGCGATTCCACAGCAGGGAGGAAATGCCACCATGTCAACCATGTGTCTGCAGGCTAAGGACGGACAGTTGAATTTCGTAGGACTTGATGGACATGTCCTTGCTTGGGACAAGATTGATTATGACGGAGAGTTTGAGCTGCTTATCCCTAAGAATACAATCGATAAGCTGAAAACGCTTGGATTAACCGGGGATATAAGAATCCGACGCAGTAATGCAATGGCTGTGTTTGCAACAAAGGATTTTGAAATCTGCACAAGGCTTGTGCAGGGGGAGTATTACAAATATCAGAATATGTTCAAAGAGCTGCCACTACATACCGTTATATCCAGAAAAGAACTTCTGGATGCTATGGTACGAGCAAAGATGTGTACTGCTGAAAAATGCCCGGTTAAATTTGAACTGTCTGGAAGCCAACTGAACCTGAGCATTAAGGATCAGACAACGGATTACCATGAGACTGTTGATTTACAGGAAGATATTTCAGAGGAATTGACCATAGGATTTGATGCAAGATTGGTAATTGAAACACTTAAAGCATTTGATTGTGACAATGTAGGTATTTCCTTACATAGTCCTAAAATGCCAATGATTATTGAAGCTGAGGATAGCGATTTTAAGACAATCGTTCTCCCTGTGACTATAAAGTAAGCACCAAGTATCTATTAACAAAATGTTTATGCACTATCTGATTGGTCTCGGATAAGGAATATATCACACAAATGAAAAAGGGCGGTAGGTGCTTCCGCCCGGAAAGGAGAAACAAATGGTGTTCAAAATAATACTGATAATAATTGCGTTTGTTATGCTTTGCGGAATGGTTGCTGATGAAAGCAGATATAACAAGAGAACATATTGTATCGGATTTGTAGCTTGCATTATTGCAAGAGCAATTTTGGAAGGAGGATTATTTTAGTGAGAGATTATAAGAAAGTTTGTAGATGCAGGGACTGCGGGAAGATATATGATAAGGGCATTCCATATATATGTTCAAAATGTGGGGCTGAGATTGGAAGACCTACACCAACAATTTTACAGATGATGGGAAGCGGAGAAGTTACACTTACAGAAAAATGCGAGAAGGTTGTTGCTAAAAAAGGTTTGTTTGGATGGAAGGTTAGAGAACCACAGAATCCCGAGGCTATACAGGAATGACACCAAAGGAGATGTGCAACAGCTGCACCCATGAAAATTACTGCATGGGTGCATATCACGAGGACCATTGGTGCGGCAATCACACCAGAAAGGATCGAAAATATGAAATGTCCAAGATGCGGAAAAGAGGTAAACAAACTGTTGGCTCTGTCGAGAGCAGATAACAGGACAATGATATGTGATGAGTGTGGAACAAAGGAAGCTTTAGATGCCGCTGGATTAACGGAAGGAAGTTCTATAAGAAATTCCATACTTGCATGCGTTGGCAGAGGCTCTACACCACAGGAAAGAACCGAAGCAAAGGTTCAGGCTACTGGAAACAAGTGGGCTATGGAGAATTTCAATGCCACGCATAACTAAAAATTTACGGAGGTAGAAAAGATGGTCCGAAAAGGAGATAAAGTCATTATGAATGGCAAATATTATGTGTCAGAGAAAAATAAAGACAAGGAATTTATTGTAACAACCGAACCAGCAGAGGTATGTGGGACATTATCCGTCTGGCTTGAAGGATTTAGAGGTTGTTATGCGGTTGATGGATTAACGAAAGTTGGTTCATTGAACTGAGATATTAGAATTTATTACAAGTAAACTGAAATGAGGTGACAGTGTTGGAGGTAAAGAGAAAAGCATTACCTAAGAGTGTAAGGATTGCAGTATACCAAAAATGCAACGGTCATTGTGCATACTGTGGGTGTGATTTGCAATATAAGGATATGCAAGTAGATCATGTGATTCCGCTGAATGGATGGAATGAGCAAGGAACAGACACAGTGGATAATATGCTTCCTGCCTGCCGGAGCTGCAATCATTATAAGAGTCGGTCCACACTTGAAGGATTCAGAAAGATGGTAGAAGCCATGCCGGACACTCTGATGCGTGACAACGTTACATACAAAAATGCAGTAAGGTTCGGACTGGTAATTCCGAACAAGAAGCCTGTTGTTTTCTATTTTGAGAAAATTAACTAAACTGAAATTTAGGAGGCATATTATGACAAAAGAACAGATTCACGAAGCACTGTGCAAAGCTCCAGATGAAGATAAAATGAGGCTGGCTATAGCTTGTCAGTTGAATGGTATTGACGTTCGGGATATAGAGACAGGGTTGGCAAATGTGCTTACAGGTGTTATAAAACCAGCAATTGAATATTACAGATATTTAGGAGGAATCATTGATGAAAAGAGTGGATTGTGAAAAATGTGTTCATTCAGAATTTATAGATGCAGATAAATTAAGATGCAGATTAAAAAAATGCCAGCCAGAGTATGAAGACATGAGAGAAGCAAGGGAAGCCTTGGTGGAAGCATTTCCTGGTAGTTTTATAAATGATAATGATGAGTTTATAGCTGATGTAAAGAGTAACCAATATTTCATATTGAGAGGTTGTGAGTATCCCGAGGATATAGACTATAAAGTTTTAGAGTGGCTTTCAAGATCGGCATGTAAAGGTCAGCCGTATAGTCAGGAATGGAGGAATCGTAAATACAGAAAACGTATGTTAGACGGAATAAACGATTATATGGATACCAATTTTACAGAAGATGAAATGATGGAAATATATACATATATTGGAAATGCTTGTAATCATCAGCGTACAATCAAATTTGTGGAAAGCGGATATGATCTAAAGGTTCTGAAAGAATGAAAGGACAACTGACATTTGATGAATTTATGTATATAACAGAGGAAAAGCCACCGGAACATAAGCAAGAGAGAGTTCCGATGGTGGATCCATGTTACTACTGTTTATGCAGGTCGTGTATCAATAATGCAGAGAGCCTTACTGTCAATCCGGAAGAAGTGCCATACGACTGGCACCCGTGTTTCTTTTGCGATATATGCAATAATTTTGATGGAGAAAGTCCCGAAAATATGGAAAGAGAGGAATGCCATGAATATGTGATAGATGATTATCATGCAAGGCAGAATAGGAAAAAATTTAGAATTGTGAGGTAAAGATTATGAGTATAGAACTTAAAACGTGTCCGTTTTGTGGCGGGAGGGCAGTAATGAAGGCTGTCAATAAGAAATACGGGTTCACTATTTGGTGTCAGTGTAGAAAATGTGGTGCGAGAACCGAGGGATATTGTCCTGATATGAACCATGAAGATAATACTATTACCAGTATTGAAGAGTGCAAAGATAGGGCTGCAAAGGTATGGAATAACAGAGCGGAAAGTGCAAATGAAACTGCGGAAGGTGGGGAAGCCTCTTGATGGAAAAACATGAGAAAGAAAATGTGTGCATTGACTGCAAACATTATGAAGCCTGTGGAAAACCAGAACGATTTATGAGGTGCTTGGGATATGAGAAAGCAGTAAATGCAGAAAGGAAAGACAATGATAGATGAACTTATGGAAAAGTTGCTGGAAGAGCCAGTAGTAGATAATAATGAAATAGTGTTTACGAGCAGAGCTGTAGAACTGATACATGAAATTTCAGAGAAGTGTAAAGGTATTCAGATAGTAGAGCAAACGAGGGAACAGGCAGAGGAATATGCTAAGGATTTGTCTGCAGAGGAAGTGTACTATGATATGCTTCGTAAAATTGTGGATGCTCCAACTACTTTACACATGAAATGCTCAGTAAGGATGCTTGTACCCATTATTGACCGAAAGCTGAAAGAGAGGGGACTGTGATGGGATTAGGAAACTACGAACAGAACTTAATAAAGTCAATTGCCGAGAATGATATAAGGGAAGCCAGAAAGTGGGCGGTGGCTGCATTGAATGCGGACACTACTCAAAAAAACAAAGGCTTTGTGACCAGATATAAGAACATCCTCACATCGGAGGGAGCAGGAATGATAGAACTTCCGGGAAACCTAAAAGATATTCTTGTTTGCGAAGATGTTTCCTTGTCGTTCAAAGAGAATCGCTACTATGTGACAGAACGACAGGAAAACATTGCAAAAAATATTTTCAGACTGGCTAAGGTCAGCGGAAAACTTATGGAACTGATGATACCATACAAAAATGCAACTCTACTCTATGGACCGCCTGGGACAGGTAAAACAATGTTTGGAAAGTACATAGCGTACAAAATGGGATTGCCTTTTTGCTATTTGAATTTTTCAAAGGTTGTGGATAGTTACATGGGGGTTACTTCTCGGAACATTGCACAGGCATTTACCTATGCCTCTACAAATCCTTGCGTTTTTATGTTGGACGAGGTTGATACTATAAGTTGCAATAGAGAAAGAACTTCAAGTGGAGCAGACCGGGAAATTGGTAGAGTTACAGTTACTTTAATGCAGGAATTTGACAAACTTGCAAATGATGTTGTGGTTATTGCGGCTACAAATAGATTAGATATTTTAGATAAAGCATTTGTGAGTAGATGTTCCCAAAAGTATGAAATGCCGCCGTTTACAGTGGAAGAGAGCAAACAGATGGTCAATAAATTTTTAAATGATATTGAGATATCGATTCCAGATATTGAGATTGATCAGGTTGTTCAAAAAAATAGTGACCAACGAACAATTATGGCAGATGTTATTCGGCTTATTGCAGACAGGCTGGAGGTGGAGGATGAAAATAGTTAGTATTTCAGACTATGCAATACATCATCGAATAGGCAGGAGTGAGCCAACAGGAACTACATACACCACACGATTTGGAAATACTAGACAGAAAAATGTGTTTAAGGAATTCTACCAGACCAACATAGGAGAATTTACTCCGGAGAAGTGGTTGGAAGTTACTTTGCAGATAATACAGACACTTATGGAAAATGAACTTCTGGAGGAAATAAAGGAACATGTCGCAGGCCATTGTGTGTGGCTTAAAAATGATAAGGAGATTGAGGAATACTCGGCATCCTGTTTAGCTTCTGGGGCATATATGTACTGGGAAGATTTTAAGGACAAGAGACTACCGGCACATAAGGTATTTATCTTTGAGGGAGGTGATTTCAGATGGCAGTCTGTATGGAATGCGGAAGAAAATTGAGAAGCCAACAAAGCAAGGAAGTGGGATACGGACCGGTATGTTATAAGAGAGTGTTCGGTACCAGTATGCGGATCCGTGATGGAGATTCAAAAACAGGTACTGCTTCAGACGATTTCCCATATTATGAAATACCAGGGCAAATGTCGATTGAGGATTTTATAAAAGCAGATGAAAAGTAAAAGGAGAGTGCTTTCGCAACCCTCCCAACAGACAGTTAGATTATATCATAATTCGTTATGAATTTGAAATAAAAAAGAAGGAGGGCGACAGCATGGACAGCCAGTCAACAGAAGAAAGAGCAGAAAAGGTTATAATAGCTCTTACACCAGAACAATTGAAGGATATTTGTGCAAATGCAGCTGAAATTGGAGCAAAGGAAGCATTAAAAACCTATGAGCAGGAAAGAAAAAAGGAGCAGGGAAAACGGGCAGACAGAAGATTGAGGAATACAAAGCTGCTCCTGCGTAATTATCACATGCTCAAAGAACATGCGGAAAACTCAGTTTTCGGGCGAACACAGATGGAGGAATCGGCTTTGGATATCTTGGAATCAATGATGAATCTTTATGACAATGAGGTGATCATTGAAAGCATCAAGAGAAGTGCAACCAGAACGGCTATTATCGTTTCACATATCGAGACAATGTTTGGCTTGTATGATGCCTATTGTGAAAAATCTCCGAACCAGGATATAGACCGCAGGAGATACGATGTGGTTTGGGATAAGTACATGGCAGAACCGGTTCTTACTGTAAAAGAGATTGCGGCAAAGCACAATATGTCAAAGGAAAATGTGTATTCCGATTTGAGAGTTGCGGAGGAAAGATTGACCGCTCTTATATTCGGGGTGGACGGATTGAAAGTACGATAAAGCCACCGTCTACAAAATAATTACATTGACATCACAGCTTATAAATGGCAAAATCGTATTTGTAAAATTCTAAATCGAACGTCGGGAAAGTCTGCAGAGTTGTTGCAGGCTTCTTTTTTGATGCAAACTTTCCGAGAAAGGAGAGACGATTGAACAGGAAATGCACCTGCTCCTCCAGAATAATATTGATTGGAGGAAAATAATGAATTACACAATTATGGTGCTGGCTGCTTATGCGGTAATTATGATTGCGGCAACAGTACTTATGACAAACAAAGAGAAAAGCGTCGAAAGGTTTTGTGTTGGAAATAGAAATACAGGATGGTTTATATCTGCATTAAGCATTGCAGCTACATGGATATGGGCTCCTGCACTATTTACATCAACAGAGAATGCTTATACCAAAGGCTTTGCAGGGCTGTTTTGGTTTCTGGTACCTAATGTGCTTTGTCTCATATTCTTTATTCCGTTTGCTAGGAGAATAAGAAAAGAAATGCCGGAAGGAATCACACTGTCTGGATATATGCACCAGAAATATCAATCTGAATCGGTAAAAAATATTTACCTGTTCCAGCTTGGAGCATTATCGGCATTATCTACAGGAGTCCAGTTATTGGCAGGAAGCAAAATATTAAGTATGCTGACAGGCATTCCATTCTGGATCATGACAGTAATCATGGCTGTGATTGCTTATTCGTATTCACAGTTCTCTGGAATAAAGGCTTCTATACTGACAGATTCTATACAGATGGTCTTTATGTTGATTGCAAGCGTTTGCTTTGCAGTTTTCGGCATTAAGAATGGTGGCGGTCTTCAAAATATGTTCGCAGGAATTGGCGGATATACAGGAGAGTGTAGCTCTCTTTTCTCTGCAAAAGGTATAGAGATATTTCTTGGTTTTGGACTCCCCACAACAGTTGGTCTTATCTCAGGACCATTTGGCGACCAATGTTTTTGGCAGAGAGCATTTTGTGTAAAGAAAAATCGAATAGGAAGGGCTTTCTTTGTTGGAGCAATTCTATTTGGCATGGTGCCATTGTCAATGGGGATCCTTGGGTTTGTCGGAGCTGGAATGGGATATACGGCAATTGATACAGGTGTGATTAACTTTGAACTCATTTCAGAATTATTTCCGAGCTGGGCGGTAATCCCATTTTTATTTATGATTGTATCTGGATTATTATCTACGATTGACAGTAATCTGTGTGCAATATCATCCCTCACAACAGACATATTCAAAAAGAATACGCTCGGAAAGACCAAGATTGCCATGGTTGCACTGTTGGTAATAGGAATTATAGTTGCCAATATCCCAGGGCTTACAGTTACGCATTTGTTTTTAATGTATGGCACACTCAGAGCAGCAACGCTTCTCCCAACAATATTTACATTAAAGGGGGTAAAGCTCAAACCAGAAGGTGTTGTTGCTGGCATTGCGACCGCACTGATTATAGGACTTCCTGTATTTGCTTATGGAAATATCACAGGAACTGCAGCTTATAAGACAGCAGGCAGTCTTTTGACGGTTCTGTTATCCGGAACAGTTGCTTTGATTGTAAGCAGAAAGAGGGGTGCAGAGAATGGATAGCGTACTTGGAAGAAAACAGCGAATCAAAAACTCTGACTGGATAGAAATTTTTGACAAAATCGAACAGCTGATAACTAAAAAAGAGTTGGATCAGCTTGTAGATAAGACCATACAGGATATAAAAGCCAAGACGAAAGGAAAGAAAGCTGCCTACGCATGGAGCGGAGGAAAAGATTCCCTTGTGCTTGGAGAAATTTGCCGTCGGGCAGGAATAAGCTCCTGCGTCCTCGTAATCAGCAATTTGGAGTATAAAGCATTTACGCAATGGGTTGAGGATAATAAGCCTCCGGAATTGTCCATTATCAATACAGGACAGGATATTAAGTGGCTTGTTACTCATCCACACATGCTTTTCCCGCAGGATAGCAAATATGCAGCTCAATGGTTCCATATTGTTCAACATAGAGGACAGGCAAAATACTACAAAGAAAACAACCTCGATATGCTCCTTCTTGGAAGACGAAGGGCTGATGGGAATTATGTTGGAAAAGGTGACAATATCTACACCAACAGCCAAGGGGTTACACGATATAGCCCTTTGTCAAATTGGACGCATGAGCAGGTTTTGGCATATATCCATTATTATAATTTGGCTATGCCGCCTATATATGATTGGAAAAATGGCTATCTATGTGGAACGCATCCTTGGCCAGCAAGGCAATGGACAGGAAGTACAGAGAATGCCTGGAGCGAAATCTATGAGATTGACAGCTCCATAGTAATTGAGGCGGCAGAATATTTTGAGAGTGCAAAAGCATTCTTAAAGACAATAAAATAAGTTGCTGACACTTGACAGCATTTGCAGACAAAAGATTGCAAGTGCTGTCTTTTTGCTATTTGCAGATAGCGTATATATCATACGGATTTGTTCCTCCAATCAAAATACAGGAGGAAACAAAGATGGAAATTATCACAATGAAGCTGGTGGACCTCGTGAAGCCAGAAAAGAATGTCAGAATTCATACGGAGCAACAGCTGAAAGAGTTCCAAAGAAGTGTCAAAATGTTCGGACAGATCCGTCCGATTGTTGTTGACGAAAACAATGTAATCTTGGCAGGAAATGGTTTGTATGAAACATTGATTGCCATGGGAAAAGAAACAGCTGATGTTTATAAGTATGACAACCTTACTGAAAATCAGAAAAAGAAGCTGATGATTGCAGACAATAAGATTTTCAGCCTAGGTATTGAAAATCTCGATACACTCAATAGCTTTTTAGAGGACCTGCAGGGCGACCTTGATATCCCGGGCTTTGATGAAGACATATTAAAGCAGATGGTGTCAGAGGCAGAGGATGTTACAGAAAAGCTCTCCGAGTATGGAACTTTGGATGATGAAGAAATCCAGAGCATTAAAGAAAGCGGAGAGAGAAAAGAACAGCAGATTCAAAAAGCGGAGGCGGAGCAGGCAACACCAGCACCGCAGCCGATTGCTCAGCCACAACAGGAAATGCCAGAGGACAGTGAAGATACCACCGAAGTAAAGAAATTTGTTATCTGTCCGAAATGCGGGGAGAAAATATGGCTATAAAGCGGTGTGAATCCAGTATAGATGTTGTAAAGGCCGCCAAAATCCGTATAAGAAATGTATTCCAAAACGGATTGCCGGTGTATATGTCTTTCAGCGGTGGTAAGGACAGCCTTTGTATGGCACAGCTTGTTATGGAGCTTGTGCAGGCAGGGGAAATCAATCCGGCACAGCTTACTGTACAATTTATAGACGAGGAAGCCATTTTCCCTTGCATGGAAGATAAGGTGAAAGAATGGCGAAAGAAATTTATGCTAATTGGAGCAAAGTTTGAGTGGTATTGCTTAGAAGTAAAACACTACAACTGCTTTAATGAGTTGTCCAACGATGAAACTTTTATTTGTTGGGACAGATATAAAAAAGACGTTTGGGTAAGACAGCCGCCATCATTCGCAATCAGAAATCATCCGCTGTTAAGACCTCGTATCGATGCATATCAGGATTTTCTTCCAAGAATATGCAGCGGAGGAATAACAATTACCGGAATCAGGACAGCGGAATCCGTGCAGAGATTGCAAAATATTGCAACTATGCTTAAAGCTGGAAAGACAATGACAAATAAGCACCAGGTCTTTCCAATATACGATTGGACCAATAATGATGTATGGCTTTACCTCCTTCGAGAAAAGGTTGATATACCGGAAATATACCTGTTCTTATGGCAGTCTGGGACACGAAAAGGACAATTAAGAGTATCACAGTTCTTTTCGATTGACACGGCAAAGAGCCTTGTCAAAATGAATGAGTATTATCCGAACCTTATGGAACGGATAGTAAGACGGGAACCTAACGCATATCTCGCAGCCTTATATTGGGATAGTGAGATGTTTGGTAGGAGCACAGCTGCAAGAAAACAAAATGAGAAGGGAATGGCTGAGAAAGATTATAAAGCGGCTCTTTTGGAACTGTTTTCAGATATGAACGGAAATTTCCAAACAAAGCACAAGAGATATGTTGCTGAACGATACAGGAACTTTTTTATGAGTGTTTCTGCTATTGCGGACAATAAGGATTGCAAGGCCATATATGAAGGACTTATTTCTGGTGATCCAAAGCTGCGTTCCTATCGTGCTTTATATCAGAGAATCTATGGTAAATACATTACAGAAGCCAAAAAGAAGGAGGGCATGACAAATGGATAAGAAATTGAGTAGCCCGCTTTCTACTCTCCAATGGGTAGACAGGGATATGGTAAAACCAAACGATTACAACCCAAATAAAGTGTCAAAACAGAATTTGGAATTGCTGAAGCAATCCATATTAACCAATGGATGGACATTACCAATTGTTGTGAGACCGGATTTCACGATTATTGATGGTTTCCACCGATGGACTGTTGCAGGAGAAGAACCTTTGAAGTCAATGCTTGAAGGCAAGGTTCCTGTTGTAATTGTAGAACATAAGGATAAAGCCGGTAATATTTACGGTACTGTAACCCACAACAGGGCAAGAGGTACACATTTGCTTGAACCTATGAAAGCGATTGTTAAAGAGCTTATGGGAGAGGGGAAATCTGTTGAAGAAATCGGTAAGCAGCTTGGCATGAGGCCAGAGGAAATATTCCGATTATCGGACTTCTCCAAAGAAGACTTTTTGAATATGATGATTAAACCAAATCAGGGTTATTCAAAAGCAGAGTTTATAACGAAGATTTAATGTTAAAACAATAAATATTCGTGAGAGTGACACACGGGAGGGCATACACCCTCCCTCTTGTGCGTCCACGATTGCAAAACGAACAGGAGAGAGGTGGTGATATGCCGAGAGCACCGAGCGAGAAAGTAACACAAGCTGAAAAGCTATTCAATGATGGTATGGCAATGGTTGAGATTGCTAAGAAACTGGAAGTTTCAGACGGAACAGTCCGCAGCTGGAAGAACCGGTACGGATGGGGAAAAGCCTCAAAAAAAAACAAGTGCAACGTTGCGAAAAAAAATGAGAAGAAAAATGCAACGTTGCAAAAGAAAAAGAGGGGAGGTCAACCCAAAAATCAGAATGCAAAAGGCGGTTCTGGCAATCCAAACCCAAACCCTCCACCAGACAGAACAAAGCATGGCGGTTATGTTCCTGTATTTATGGATGCGTTGGATTCAGATGAGCAGGAACTTCTTGGGTCTATTCCAGAAGATACAGAGCTTCAACTGATGGAACAGATACAGCTTTTTTCGATTAGAGAGCGAAGAATACTTAAAGCAATCAATAAATACCGCGAACAAAAAGGAGAGGTTGCGGTAATGGATGTGAACCGAAGCGAGTCAAAACGCTCGTTTAAAGACCAAGAGGAAGAGGCAGAGTACGATAGGCGCCAGAAGGAGAAGGTTGATAATAAAGAAATTCTTCCGGGTAAGTCCTATAATATAGCAACACACACAGCCAATAAGGATATGATCATAGCGAGGCTGGAACAGGAACTTTCTACTGTGCAGAGCAAAAAGACAAAGGCTATTGAAGCGTTGTCCAAGTATCGCATAGAAAAGGCAAGGCTTGAAAGTGAAAGTGCTGGCAACGATGCGGTTGATGATTGGATTGCAGCTGTATTGGGAGAGGAAGTGAGCGAAGATGAATAAGAACTCACGGACATTACGAAGAAAATTCTTCCAGAAGAAAATCCCAATATACAGGAAAAATCCGGTGCTATTTGCACAAGAGGTATTACTGTTTGAGCCTGATGATTGGCAAAAACAAGCTTTGATGGATTTGGCGGAAAGCCCAAAGGTTGCAATCAAGTCTGGACAGGGTGTTGGAAAAACAGGTATGGAAGCCGTTGCTCTGCTGTGGTTTTTATGCTGCTATCCCTATCCGAGAATTGTTGCAACAGCTCCTACCAAACAGCAGTTGCACGATGTATTGTGGTCCGAAGTCAGCAAGTGGATGAGCAAGTCTCCTTTGCTCTCAGACATCCTCAAATGGACGAAGACCTATATTTATATGGTTGGCAACGAAAAGCGTTGGTTTGCCGTAGCTAGGACTGCTACAAAGCCAGAGAATATGCAAGGTTTCCACGAGGACAATATGCTGTTTATTGTTGATGAAGCTTCTGGTGTTGCAGATCCTATCATGGAAGCAATACTTGGCACTCTTTCTGGAGCAAACAATAAGCTGCTGATGTGCGGAAACCCTACAAGAACATCTGGAACATTTTACGATGCTTTCAATGTGGATAGGTCGATATACAGGTGCCATACGGTATCGTCTGCAGATAGTAAGAGAACCAACAAGCAGAATATCGAATCTCTCATACGGAAATATGGGAAAGACAGTAATGTTGTTCTTGTCCGTGTGTTCGGAGAATTTCCAAAGCAGGAAGATGATGTGTTTATAGCCCTTTCCATAGTAGAACATTGCTGTATGCTGGATTTGCCAGACGATGTTCCTATTAAGCGAATATCATTCGGTGTGGATGTTGCGAGATATGGCTCGGATGAAACAGTTATTGCTAAGAACGTAGGAGGAAGAATAACGCTTCCTGTATCGTTCAGAGGGCAAAGCCTTATGACGACAGTTGGAAAGATAGTACAGCTCTATAGACAAGCTATAACAGAGTTTCCACGATACAGAGGGAAGATATACATTAACATTGATGATTGCGGCCTTGGTGGCGGGGTTACAGACCGTCTTGAGGAAGTAAAGCAGGAAGAAAAGCTCACACGAATGGTAATTGTTCCGGTTAATGCCGCAGGTAAAGTTCCGGAAGAAACACTTGGTGATGGGAAACAGAAAGCCTGTGATATTTACGACAATATGACAACATATCTTTGGGGCACAGTGAAAGATGCCTTGATGATGGAGGAAGTAAGTCTGGAAAATGACAATGAGCTTGTTGCTCAGTTTACTTGCAGGAAATATAGGCTGACGAGCAGGGGGAAGATGCTGCTTGAAAGCAAAGAGGAAATGAAGAAACGAGGAATTGATTCCCCGGATAGAGCAGATGCGGTTGCACTGTCTTGCTACCAGAAAAAGACATTCAATATCGGAAGTCTCGTAGATTAGGAGGTGAGGAAATGCAGGACAATGAGAAAGAAAGCAGAGCAGATGGATATAAGAATCTGATGAATAAGTATGGTACTCAAGATGATGTGTCAGAGCAGTATCGTTTTGAGAGTGATGATCCTGTAACAGATGTGGAACTCACACTGAACTACGAGGAAAACGGATTGTTCGCTAAGATAATAGATATCCCATCTGATGATGCTGTTAGTAGTGGATTTGAATATGGTGTAAATGATGTTGACCTGGAAACATTTATAAATGATTCACTTGACGAGTTGGACTTTGAGGGTGCAGCTTCTACAGCTATCAAATGGTCGAGACTTTATGGCGGATCGCTTATGGTTATGATTATTGATGATGGCAAACAGATTGATGAACCTGTTGATTGGGATAACATCAGAGGCATTGATGAATTGCTGGTGTTTGAAAGACCACTGATTACACCAGACTACAATAGCATATACAATCATGATCCGAAGACTGGTAAATGGTCCAAATTTGGAAAGCCAGAGTTTTACGACATATCGCCTACGTATGGCAGACAGTTCAGAGTGCACGAGAGCAGATGCCTTCTTTTCAAGAATGGAACACTGCCACAGTCAAGCTCAAGGACGGAGTATCGGTTCTTTGGTATGCCAGAGTACACGAGAATACATAAAGCCTTGCAGGAAACTGTTACATCGCATGGAAATGGAGTTAAACTGCTTGATAGGGCGGTACAGGCAATTTACAAGATGAATGACCTTGCCAATCTTCTGGAAACAGACGAGGGCGAGGATATTGTTCTTAGAAGATTGCGTATAATTGATATGGCAAAAGGCATCATCAATTCTATAGCTATTGATGCGAACGGAGAAGATTACGATTATAAGACTGTGACATTTTCCGGAGTAAAGGATATTATCGATGCGACATGCAATATGCTTTCGGCAGTAACAAACATCCCGCAGACGAAGCTCTTTGGAAGGTCACCAGCCGGCGAAAACTCCACCGGAGAGGGAGATATGGAGAACTATTACTCCTATGTGAATAAGATTCAGAAGTTGAACCTCAAAAGAAATCTTGGAGTGCTGATTGATATTATCTTGATAGCCGGAAAGTATAAAGGCGAGTTCGAGGAAATACCGGATTATACACTGAAATTTAAACCTCTTTGGAATCTAAGTGAAGCGGAACAGGCTGGGGTTGATCAGACGAAGGCGGCAACTGAACTTACAAAGGCACAGACCGCACAGGTTTATGTCGATATGCAGGCTCTTGATGCTTCGGAAGTCAGAAAGCGATTGGCAGAGAACGGAGAATTTACTGTTAATGATATTCTGGATGATGAAGACGATTGGGAGGCTATGGTAGATGATGCTCCGGTTAATGCCAATGAATCAGCCGAAACATCGAATACAGCATTGTCTGCAGAAACAAAAGCACCAAAGGAGCAGGAAGAAACTGAAACTGATTCAGCAACGGATACAACTATTCCTACCGGATGCGGTGTCATTGTTGTGAAAGATGGGAAAGTGCTTGTTGGCACAAGGAAAGACAATGGACTTGTGTGTGGACCTGGAGGACATATTGAAATAGGGGAAACACCGGAAGATGCGGCTATAAGAGAAACAAGGGAAGAATTTGGCATCAATATAGCAAATATAATTCCAGTAACTTTGATTTCTGGTATGTCCGAACAATATTGTCCTTCGCAGGTTTTTCTATGCACAGAGTATTATGGAAATCCAATATGCTTTAATACAGAGATGGAAGATGCCCGTTTTGAAGATGTAGGAAGTGTTCTTGACATGGACTTATTCCTTCCGTTTAGACTTTCACTTGAGGACTTTCTAAGGCAACTGGATGAAATTCGGTTGACAGCTGAGGTAAGTCAAAGTAATATGGAAGCAGATGGAGGTCCTGGCTCCGGAAGATACCCAAAGGGTAGCGGAAAAAAGAATGAAAAGAGCGGCTCTAAGAAAAAGAAATCCCAGTCCTTGCCAATGACTGCAAAGGAAAAGGCGAAGGTGACGCATGATATAAATAATGTGTATCACGCAAAGTATAAGGGTAAGTCGAGCTGCTATATAAGGACGCATTCAAATGAGCCAGATAGCCCAGCTTATGTATATCGATTCAGAAACCATGGCTTTGATGATTACGAAATATACATGAAGGAATCCACAGATTAAGGAGGTTGTCCTATGAAAGAACAGTTATTAGCTGAATTGAAGGAATTGACTGAAAATGTCTCAGACACATACGATGACTTTGTGTATGGAATAAACTGTACAATGAAAAAGCAGGATGAAGAGGACATTCAAAGTGTCATTGATTTCATCAAAGAGAATCCAGAGAGAACATCATCCGATATTATTGAGTATTTGGATGAACTTGGAATATAAGATACGAGCCTTGCTGAGCGTGAGGCTCTTTTCTTTTGCCCTGTAGTGCCGCTAATTGTGGCATTATGGGGCTTTTTTAGTGTCAACAGTCAAATAGACGATTATAAGCTAATTTCCGAATAAGAGGCAATGAGAGAAGGTGAGAGTTTGGATGAAAGATTGAGAAAAGAACTGTTGCGGTCTGAATTAAAAGAGCGGAATAAGGGGAAAAAGATTATCCGATGCAAATACAGACCCAAGTATCCTGACAGTGCAGAAAGAGAGTATGTAAGATTGATAAATGCCTATATGACCATTGAGAAAGAAGTGCTTATGAAGTATATACCAGAGATTAAGCAAATACTCAATGATGGTACACAGCTGCATACTGATTCCAAGAAAGATAACGAGAAGAAACGCAGGACAGCTCGGTTTTCAGCTTTGGATAATACAATAGTCCGCCTTACAATTCTTTTTAAGACTATTCAGAGAGAGCTTGATAGTGCCTTTGGACTTTATGATTTGAAAAGGCAGATAAATAGAATTGCCAACCTTGATCACAAACTCACAGTTCGGGAATGGAAAAAAGCAGTAAGTAAGACATTAGGTATTGATTTGCTTGATGACTATTATTCTGGAGAATATTACGCACAGATGCTGGAAAAGTGGGTGTCTGACAATGTGGACTTAATAAAGACGGTTCCTAATCAATCTCTTGAGCGAATGAAGGAACTGGTTTATGAAAGCTATATGAAAGGCTCAACCACAACGAATATCGTAAGAGAAATTCAGCGCCAATATGGAATGAGTAAGCGTCATGCAAAACTAATAGCCAGAGACCAGACAGCGAAGCTTAATGCTGATATTACGGAGAGCCAACAGAGAGATGCTGGTGTGTCAAAGTATGAATGGTCTGGAGTAATGGATAGACGAGAGCGGAAAAGCCATAGAGAGCTGGAAGGAAAGATAATCAGCTGGGACAATCCGCCAGATGTAGGAAATGGCAGAAAATGCCATCCTGGACAGGATTATCAATGCCGGTGTTGTGCAATTCCGGTGTTTGATATAGATAATCTGGATTTGCCAGTTTGAAAGGAAGTGGTTGCATTGAAAAAGTGACAGAAAGCAGGAGGTGCAGAAAGTGAAGCTGAAACGAATTGACAGCATTTCCATGGATCAGACTTATTACACAGAAGAAGGCTATCTTGTAGATCACCCAATTGTGACTACATGTGGCATATTTGAGTATAAGAATGACGATGGAAGCACACGGAGGGAACTCCGATTGCCTGAGAATGTCTTTGACAAGAAATCGTTGGAGAGTTACAAGGGCAAACCAATCATCATTACACATGATGCTGGAGAAGTGGATAAGGAGAATGTCCGCAGAGAGCAGATAGGTACAATTATGAGTGAAGGATACAGGGATGGAGATAGCGTTCGCTGTGAGATTATTATTCATGATACAAATGCTTTGAAAAGTTGCGGATTGAAAGAGTTATCCCTTGGATACAGCCTTGATACTGATGATACTCCGGGAGTATATCACGGAGAGAAATACGATTGTATTCAGAAAAATATCGAAATCAATCATCTTGCACTTGTCGGAGAAGCAAGAGCGGGAGAAACTGCTCGCTTGAATATCGATGGCAAGGATGATGATACACAAATCTTAAAAGGAGGCAAAGTAATTATGTACAAACCTAATTCAAAAGGCCGCAGAGCTGATGAGGGCGAAGAGCTTACACCAGAAGAGATGGAAGCTGCTATTGCTTTATTCAAGGCTCAGAAAGCCGCAAATCAGGCAACTGGTGAGGGAGTTGATGGAGAAGATCCAGAGGAAACACCAGCAGCTAATCCGGAGGAAAATGGAGAACCGGAAAAGACACCCGTTGAAAAGGTTAAGGAGAATATTGACCGCAGAGATGCTGAGGGTGATGGTATGTCGCCAGAGGATATTATTGCAGAGCAGAAAGCAGACCTTGATACTCTCTTACAGGAGATTGACAAGATGCAGGCTCAGAGCGATATGAATGGTGATGAAGGAGAAGATGCTGGAGAGAAAGAAGAAACTGCTCCTACAGACGAAAACACAGATTCGGATGACGAGGGAGCGGGTGCAGAATGCGATCCGGAGAAACAGAAAGGAGTAAACATGGATTCTGTGGATAAAATTATTCAGGACCGCCTTGATGTGTGCCGAATGGCTGACCGATTAAACCTTGATGGAGTTGAAGGGCTTTCGGTAAGAGAAGGAAGAAAACGCATTATCAAGGCAGTTAATCCGAAGATGAATCTTGATGGAAAGAGTGACAGCTATATCAATGCAGCTTATGACATTGCAAAGCAGTCATTCCATGAGAGAAAGAGCACTAATGATCAGAGAGAGAGAATTGCAGCTGATAAGGTCCGCAAGGATGCAAAAGAGGTTAGTAATTCAACATCTGCTCGTAAGAAAATGATTGCGAATATGACAGGAGGTAGAAAGTAATGAGCACAGCAGTACAGACAAGTTATGGCTTTGGCTTTCCTAAAGGAGTGGCCGGCGGGCTGTTTGATTTATCAGCCCATGATGTTACAACAAGACAGGCGGAAGGTGATGGTGTTGCCTTTGGTCTTGGTGTTGTCGTTGGAACAAATAAAGGCACTGACGTAAAACTTCCGGCAACAGGTGCAACATCTGATGATTTTGAGGGTGTTGTAGTACACAATTCTGTTATGGTGGAAAAGGATATGGATAACAATGTTTCCATCAACAGCAAGCGTACAGTAGGCTGCCTTCATTTTGGAAGAATTTGGGTGCAGACTGGAGCAGCAGCTAAACCTGCATACAAGGAGAAGGTTTACTTAATTACGGATGGTGATGAGGCAGGAAAGTTCACAACATCTGCAGATTCAGCAACCAAGGTGGAAGTAAATGCTATTTTCCTTGGAGAAACTGATAATGGCATTGCAAACGCAGAGTTCAGACCGGGTGCGGTTGTGAAAGCTGCGGAGAAATAAGAAGGAGGTATTCACGAATGAAAGATTTTAACATGGATGATTACAGTGCATTAAAGGGTTCTACCCTTGTTAAGGGGCTTGCGGGAAGTGAGCAGCTTCGTTTTGATAGCGTTGAATCTGCAACTGTATTCTTTGCCAGAGAACTTGACCAGGTAAAGACAAAGACTTATGACAAGCAGTATCCGGAGCTCTCTGCATTGTCTTGCTTCCCTATCACTTCTGAGGTTAATGAGGGAGCAGAGACCACAACATATTACAGCTATGATATTACCGGTATGGCGGCAATCATTAACAATTATGCCACAGACCTTCCTAGAGTTGATGTACAGGGCGAATCCCACACTGCTTCTATTAAGTCTGTCGGTGACAGCTATGGTTACAATGTACAGGAAATGAGAGCTTCCAGAATGGCAGGAAAGTCTCTTGATGCCAGAAAAGGTGCAGCTGCAAGAAGAGCGTCAGATTATATGGTTAATAAGATTGCTTTTGCAGGCGATAAGAAACATAACCTCGTCGGCATTTTCTCTGATGGTACCGACATTCCTCTGTACACTTTGTCTGAGGTTGAAGTTGATGGAAAGAAGTACACAGACTGGGCACATAAGACTGCTGATCAGATTCTTGAGGATATCAATGGCATGCAGAAGTTTGTTGACAAGATTACAATGTCTATCGAAAAGCCTGATACATTAGCTCTTCCGTCGTACATTTACATGGATCTTTCAACAAGAAGAATTCCAGATACGGAGACTACTGTACTCAGCTTTATCAAAGACCATGCACCATACTTAAAGAACTTCGAGAGCATGGCAGAGCTACAGGATTCCGCTACTGATATCAATCCTACAGGAAAGAATGTTGCGTTTATGTACACGAAGGATCCGGAAAAGTTCAGTTTGGAAATTCCGCTTCCGTTCTACCAGTACCCATTGCAGGTACAGAAACTCGAGACAGAGATTCCTTGCGAAACAAGAACTGCTGGACTTATCATTTATTATCCGTTATCAATGCTTCTTGCATACGGAATTTAAGGAGGGAATGACATTATGAAGATTATCAATAAGTCGAGAAAGATTATCGGAATCAACGGAGAGCCGCTCCTTCCTGGAGCGGATTTAGAGTTACCGGAGGGAATGGAAACCCATCCGGTAATTTCTTATTATCTGGAGAAAGGAATTGTGGTTGACTCCCAGAATGTTTCCGCAGAGGAGAACACAGGTATTAGTGACCTTGATAGAGCTCGTATCGAAGAGGAAGCTATTGCAAAGTATAAGGCGGAGCAGGAAAAGGCAGCAAAGGCTAAGGAAGCTGAGATCAAAGCTGTAAAGACTATGAAGAAAGATGACCTTCTTACAAAAGCTGTAGGAATGGGGCTTGAGGTAACGGACGATGATACCGTTGATACTCTAAAGGAGAAAATTGTAGCCGAACTCAGCAAGTAGGAGGTGACCATTATGGATGCCTTTGAAATTATAAAAAAGACCATGGGTGAGTTTGCAGATGTACCGGATGATACAGTACAGACTTTCATATCTCTTGCAGAGCCACTTATCAGCAAAAAGAGGTTTAGAAAGTTGTATCCGCAGGCTTTGGCATATTTAGCGGCACATAAAATGAAAATGTCTGGTTTAGGAAAGACAATCGGCATAGGAACGGTAGGGGACACCATTGGATTATCTTCTGTTTCAGAAGGTGAGACATCGGTGTCCTTTTCTAATAATCAGGCAGGAAACACTGCGACAGATTCGGAATTCGGATTAACAGTGTATGGTATGCAGTACCTTAATTTGAGAAAGCGCTGCATTGTCACGATTGTGTCGGCTGGTGTGGATTGTGGCGGTTAAGGTTAGAGAGAAAGTTACTGCAGATGGCAAGAAATTTCAGAAGATGTTGGAGGACCTTAATAAACTTGAGGTTCGTATTGGCATACAACAGGGGGTAGGCAGCGAGGATGGTGTTGATTTAGTTGATATAGCAATGTTCAATGAACTCGGCACTGTCCATATCCCGTCAAGACCTTTCCTGCGAGATAGCGTCGATGCCCATTCGCCAGAAATCAATGCCTTTTTGCAGTCAATGAGAACACAGCTGGTAAAAGGTGGCTCTGCTGAAGATGTACTAAAGAAAATTGGCGTGTTTCAGAAAGGTTTGATTCAGAAAGAAATCGTAAATGGTGATTTCGTTCCGAACTCACCGGAAACCATAAAACGAAAAGGTTCTGATAAACCATTGATTGATACAGGCCGTATGAGACAGTCGATTAACTATGTAATACAGGAGAAAGGAGGTTCTGACTAATGCCATTCTTTGGTAGTTCATACACATTGAGAAGGTATGGGGAAGACAAGATTATAGATGGCTATCCTACAGCCGGATATGAAGACATCCAAGTTATTCTTGATGTGCAGACTTTATCTGATGATGAAGTTATAGAGGCTGGTGGAAGCAGGGATGAGGAAATGTTGAAAACTTTTGGAGATTTCCCTGTTAGAACATCAAAACAGGAAGAATGCGTTAGGTCAGACCAGCTTCTGTATGATGGAAGATGGTTTGAATGCATGTCTTCTCGCCTAAGCAGGAATACAATTTTGAAGCATTGGACATCAACATTTAAGCTGATACCAGTCAGCGAGAACAAAGAGCCAAGCAATTCTGAAATGGAGGAAACAGAATGACATTTTCAGAGGTTAAGAAGTTCATTTACGAACTTGTTAAGCGGTATCATCCAGGAGCGATGGTGGTGTGGACGAAAACCAAAGGTGTAACACCTAAACCGCCATATATAACGCTTGGGTATAGTAATTTGAATAGGTCAGCTTTTCCTTTGTCAGACGATGAAAGAGAACATAGATATTACAATTATGATTTCACTTTTGAAATCAATTTATATACTGTTGGGAAAGAGGTAAAAGCTGGAAATGGAAGCTACTTTGAGAATACAGCAGTAGAAGATTTGGAAGAATTTATCAGATTTCTCGATTCGGATGGAATTACAGAAGAACTGGCTGAAAAGAATGTAACTATTGTTATGAATCCACCCATAAGAGATTTATCAGAACTGATCGGAGATACGAAATTCAATTATCGTTCCATGTGCGAATTCACGGTAACATTTGTCGGATTGGCTGATGGAAAGTATGGAGTATCTGGAATTCAAACAGTTCCGAATTCAAGCGGTGGAGGAATGAAAGAATTTGCAGAGGCAGAAACCTATGCAATAGAAGAAATAAGAATACAGGAGGAAACAGACAATGGCGATTAGAAATAATCTTGATGATATTGTTAATGTAGACATTGAGATTTCTACTCCGGGTTCAAGTGACGAAAGTTTCAACAATGTATTACTTGTTGTTGAAGGACCTGTTGTTGGAAAGAAATCAACTGACAATATCGGAACAAAAGTCATTAGTGTAGCGCAGACAGGAGAACTTGCGGACTATGGCTTTTCAACAGAATCACAGGCATACATTATGGCGAATGTGGCATTTTCACAATCACCAAAGCCAAGTCTTGTTTATGTTATTGCGAGACAGGTTGTGAGTGATGAAAGCGATCCTGTTACATATGAGAAAATTAGCGTTACTCTTGACAGGGCGAAAGAAGCTGGCGGATGGTATGGAATTGCTTTATCAAAAGCATTTCTTAATAAAGCAGATATTGAAGAAACAATCAAATGGACAGAAGCCAATAAGAAGATCTTTGGATTTACATTTGTTGAGCAGACTTTGCCAGTTAGCACAACGAATTATTTCCGCAGCTTTGCTGTCTATGGAGGTGGTGTTCCTGATGTTGAGGAAACACCGGACGAAAATTATTATATTTCGTTGGCAATGATGGCTAAGTGCTTTGGATATGATCCAGGAAGTGAAACATGGGGATTAAAACAACTGGCTGCGGTATATCCGTGCAAGTTATCGACTGATATGAAAAAATACTGTGATGGAAATTATGTCACATATTTTACAACTTATGCTAAAAAGAACGTCACAAGCTCGATGGGTGGCAAGGTGCTTGGAAACGAATGGATTGATACAATTCGATTCAGAGATTGGCTAAAGAATGACATGCAGGAAAGAGTATTTAATCTTCTTGTGTTGAACACGAAAGTGCCTTTTACTGATGAAGGTATTACTGCGATTGAAGGCAAGATGGAAGAATCGTTAAAAGTGGGGCAGAAAGTAGGGGGCGTTGCTCCGACTGAGTATGACGATGATGATAACGAGATTCCAGGATATACAATTATCGTACCTTCGTCTGCAAGTATGAGTGATGCAGAAAAGGCATCCCGACAGTTAACAGGCTGCAAATTTACAGCTAAATTAGCCGGAGCAATCCAGGTTGTAAATATCAATGGAAATCTTGTGTACGCATAGAAGGAGGTGAAGGTTAATGCCAAGAGTAACAACTTATAATCCGAAAAAGGTAACGCTTGCACTTGGAAACCATATTGCAAGCGGTTTTGCTGATGACAGCTTTATTGTTATTGAGCCTGCCGGCGACGGTAATAGTTATGTAGCAGGAGCGGATGGAGAGGTATGCGTAAGTGTAGATCCATCTTCTATTTACACAGTAAAGGTATCTGTTCTTCAGAACTCTAAGACTAACGCATATTGCAAGAAGATGTATGAGAAGATGAAGAAAAACGGAAAAGGATTTTTCCCTGTTACAGTAAAAGATCTCGTTGGAAATGAAAAATTCAGTGCTTCTACTGGTTGGATTACTAAACTCGCAAGCAAAACTTACGGAAAGGCTCAGAACAACCGTGAGTGGGAGATTGTGGTAGCTGATGGTGTAGAAAGTTAGGAGGTAGGATATGGCACGATTAAAGCAGCTTGAACCAAAGAAGGAAACGATTGGAGGTTTGAATTTTTATATCAGACCCTTTCCTGCTATGGTTGCCGCAAACCTTACGGGAGATTTAGCTTCGTTGCTTACCCCGGTCCTTGCGGCACTTATGCCACTTGTAGGCGATAGCGACAATGAAGGCGATGATGAAGATGGAGATTTGATGGACATTGATGTAAATGATGCGGCTGCTTCCATTTCAAAGAGTATGGAAGGATTTTCCGGTAGCAAAGTTGAATCGATGATGAAAAAATTGCTCATTGCTCACAAGAATGTGGTCGTTGAACTTCCTGTAATGGATGAGGACGATGTGGAAACAGGAGAGTATTCACAGGAAATACTTGATATGGATATCGTAAATGAGATTTTTTGCGGGGATGTACAGGACATGTTCATACTCGCTTTTTATGTTATCCGTTTGAACTTCAATGGTTTTTTCAAGAGACTCGCCGGCCCATCTGGGAAAGCAGGCGAGGCTATAGCGAAGAAGATGAGGAAGATATTGTAAAATACGGAAAACTTGACACCTCACAATTTTCCGAGCTGGAGTTGAGAATGTACATATTGATTAAAGCTAAATTAGCTTCAATGTTCGAGCTGAAGGAATATTACACCTTGGACGAGGCATTGAAGCTATATGCTTTATATCGTATGGACATGGACATTCAGAATGGAAAGGCTGAGGAAATGAGAGAAAGGAGGGAATAGCATTGACGATAAGAGATATTGCGGTTGCATTTGGTATTGAAGTTGATCAGAAAAGTGTCGGTGCTGCAGAGAATGCCATCAAAGGTGTAAAAAATATGGCTTCAAAGCTCTTAGGCGCTATTGGAATAGGTTTTTCAATTGCTGGCATTGCAAACTTAGCGGAAGCAGCGGCAGATGCAGAGGCATTAAAATCACAGTTTTCGCAGGTATTTGGAGATTTAGAGCAGGATGCTTCAGACAAGCTTGATAAGATTGCTGATGAAACTGGAGTAACCGTAAATAGAATGAAGGGCAGTTTTACCCAGATAGCCGCATTTGCAAAGACAACAGGAATGGAGCAGGCGGACGCATTAGATATTGCTGACAGATCCATGAAAGCCGTTGCGGATTCTGCCGCATTCTACGATAGAAGCATAGAGGATGTAACTAATTCCCTCCAGTCTTTCTTGAAAGGTAATTTTGAAAATGACGCTGCTCTTGGTCTTTCATGTACTGAGACAACGAGAAATACAGCCGCAAATGCGTTGTACGGAAAGTCGTTTAAAGACTTGTCGGAAGCGGAAAAACAGCTGACATTACTGCAGATGGTTGAGGATGCGAATAAAGCCTCTGGTGCAATAGGACAGGCGGCCAGAGAATCTGATACCTGGACCAATCAGCTTGGTAATTTGAAACAGAATGTGCAGGATTTGAAAGCGGCTGCTGGAAATGCGTTCTTAAAGCCGGCAGTAATGGTATTAAAACTGCTAAATTCCCTAGTATCCAAGGCAACTGTGGGGATGAAAAAACTGACATCAGAGACAGGAATCCTAACCAAAGCATTCAATGGTATGCATGCTTTAGTAAAAAGATTGAAGCCAGCTATTGATCGAATGATGCAGACCTTGCAGATAGGGGCTAAAAAAGGCATGGGAATGGTGAAAAATGTTATAGATAAACTTGGTGGAGTTGATAACGCTCTGAAGCTCTTGGCTATTATTGCCGGAGCTTTTTTTATTGTAATGAATTGGAGCAAAATCATATCTGGAGCAAAAACATTTATTACATTACTTACAAAGATGAAAGGCTTATTCAGCTTGGCAAACCTAAAGACTTTGGCAATAGTGGCAGCGGTTGTTTTACTAGCGTTGATTGTTGAGGATTTCATCAATTTCCTTATGGGGAATGATTCAGTTATCGGCACGATTTTCGATAAGGCAGGCATTGGTGCAGATAATGCCCGGGAAGCCATTTTTAAAGCTTGGCAGAAAGTGAAAGAGTTCCTGCTTAATGTATGGGATTTTCTCAAACAAGCTGCCGGAATGTGGGTTGACACTGTTAAAGGATTCTTTGAGAGGCATGGAGAAAGTATAAAAGAGAACTTTATGAGAGCCTGGGGAATCATAAAAACTTTTCTGAGTGGAGTGTGGACATTTATATCACAGTTAGCTGCAACGATATTTGGTGGAACAGAAGATAGTATTGATGGTTCTACAACAAGCACAAAGGATAAACTATTGTCAGTATGGCAAGCTATTCTTGATGCTTTGTCAGCGGTTTGGGATGCTTTATATGAAGCTGGAAGTGCTGTATTCAATGCTATTGCGACTGTAATAGAAACTGTATTTGGATGGATCCAGACATTTTGGAATGCGTGGGGTTCTACGATACTTGCATGGTTTAAAGGACTGTGGGACAACTGCGGACAATTTATAAATGGATTCCTTGAAGTAATAAAAGGACTTGCGAATTTTATAAGTTCTGTATTCACAGGAAACTGGTCTGGAGCGTGGGAGGCTATCAAACAGATATTCTCTGGAATATGGAATATGATTGTAGCTTTCTTACAGCAGGCATGGAACACAATATCAACAGTTCTGACTATTGGATTAGGTGCTCTGCAGGCACTTTGGAACGCAATTTGGGGTGCAATAAGTGCATTTTTCTCTGGAATATGGAATGGAATAGTTTCGTTTTTGACTGGAATATGGAATACGATAACAAGCACTATTTCAAATGCAATCAATTCAGCTTACAACACGATAGTATCCGCACTGCAGTCTATATACAGTTTTTTTAGTAGCATTTTTTCAAATATAGCTACTTCGGTCAGCTCCACATTTAATAACATTGTGAGCGGAATTAAAGGAGCTGTTGGGAATATCAAGACTGCCATTGTTGATGGCTTTAATGCGGCAATCAGCTTTATAACAAGCCTTCCGTCAAAAGCTATTCAATGGGGTGCAGATTTCATAGGTGGCTTGAAGAGCGGAATTATGTCTGGTGTGCAGGGGATTGTGGATGCTGTGAAAGGCATTGGAGATAAAATCAAATCATTTCTGCATTTCTCGGTTCCGGACGAAGGACCATTAACTGATTATGAAAGTTGGATGCCTGATTTTATGGGCGGACTGGCCGAAGGTATCAGTTCAAACGAGGACACTGTTCTTGACAAAGTTAAAGGGCTTGCAGGCGGCATATCAACCCTTATGAAAGGAGCTACAGCTTCAGCCGCAACAGCAACTGGAAGTGCAGTAAATAACACAAGTAATACGACAAATGTGACACAGAACAATACCTTCAATAATTCTTACTCTGGCAGTGATGTACAGGCACAACAGAATGTATCGAAGGGCATGAAACAGTCGGCACAGGATGCCACAAGCTATATGGCTAAAGGGCTGGCATATGCAAGGTAGGTGAAAAGGAATGGCAAGAAATCTAAAACCGGTTAGCATTGCCGGAATAGAAGGGGATGCTCTTATCAGCGAGGATATCAGCTATTCTGCTGACATTCCTGAGTATCCTGTTGAAAATGGTTACAATGTATCAGACACAGTTATATTAAAACCTATTCAGTTAAGCATCACTTTATATATAAGTGATAGCCCGGCTACATGGAGAAATCGCAAAGGACATAGTCCTTCTGCGGGCAGAACCAAGAAGATATGTGAGAAGTTTGAGAAATTGTATTTTCAGAGAAAATTGGTAAAGGTTGTCACTACAGACAAGATATATACCAATATGGGAATCACATCGATGTCAATTTCTCATAGTTCGGAAATTGGGTATGCACGACAGATACAGTTTTCATTAAAGAAAGTGTATGTAACCAAAAGAAAAACGGTTCACATACCTAAATATATTTTGCAGAGTGGAGAATCGAAGAAAAGTGCAGGAAAAGCGACAACATCATCCAGCAGTTCAAATTCTTCGAGTTCCTCATCGAGCAGATCCGGCGGTTCTGGAAGCTCTGGCAAGTCGAGCAGCGGAAAGAAAGGCTCAATATTATATAACATTGGAAAAAAAGCAGGATTTTTGTAGGAGGTGGGTAAATGCTATATATTACGGTTCCAGATATGAACGATAGCGTATCGTCCTTAACGATTGCAGATAAAGAATATCTTATCCGCTTTACCTATAACGGAACAGGAGACTTTTGGAGCTTTGGATTATTAGACACAAACAACAATCCGATTATTTCTCCTACGAAGATGGTACCTAATTTCCCACTCACTCATTTTATGAATTTTACATCATTGCCAGATGGAATATTTGGTGTATTGAGCGAGGAAAAAAGACTTACGAGAGAATCCTTTAATAATGGGACAGCCGAATTTGTTTTTATACCATGGGATGAATGGGAGGATTAGCATGGCTCAAGAAAATTTTATCAGAAGATATCTTATGAAGGCTGGAAAAATGGGGCATAACGGATTTCAAATCGGTCAAACTTCAACCGAGAATCCTCATGCATTGCATATAAGTTTCAGTATTGAAAAATCAACATCAGAAACTGCCAATACAGCCAAGGTACAAATATGGAATTTATCCCCTGCCAATCTCAGCATCCTTGACACGAAAGATTGTGTAATTGAATTACAGGCGGGATATGCCAATCACATTGCATTGATTCTAGCAGGAAATGTAGTTACATCGTCAACAGAGATGGATGGGGCTGATAGAATGACAGAGTTGGAGGTTGTGGATGGAAGGGTAGCCTTGAGAGACACTTATGTGGAGATATCTCGCTCTGGACGAGTTGATAGTAAGGAAGTATTTGATGAGATTGCAGGCGCTATGGGAGTATCGGTTATATACTCAAAAGGCTGCAAGTTTAAAGTTTTACCACATGGCTTCAGTTTTGTTGGTCCCGCAAAGACTGCACTGAAGAAATTGTGCAAGACATGTGGTCTTTCTTGGTCTATTCAGAATTCTGTTCTACAGATAAGAAAGCCGAATGAACCTATAACAACTAGGGCATATCTTTTAAGTTCCGATACGGGACTGTTAGAGGTACCTAAGCGCATAACAATTTCATCAGAGAGCGATGATTCCAGCAGTGGAAAAAGCAACAGTCAGATAGGCTATGAGGTCAAGTATTTTTTAAATGGAGCAATCGGTGTGAATGATTATGTAAGATTAGAAAGCGACAAAGTACGAGGCTATTTTAGAGTCTATAAGCTGACGATTGATGGAGACAACCTTGAGGGCGATTGGATATGTACAGCCCAGCTTCTGGAGGTGAAATAATGTTACAAGAATTTGTAGAACAGGTTGAAAAAACAGCACGGTCAGTAATGGAAGAGATGCACACTGCAATACCAGGAAAAATAACTGCGTTCAATGCAGGAACAGGCTTTGCTACTGTAAAACCTTATGGAACATATACAACTGATGCCGGCAGAAAGATGTCATATCCAACAGTTACAGAGGTTCCAGTTATCATTCCTCAAAGCCCAATGAATGATATTTATATTGCATTCCCGATAACAGCAGGAATGGATTGCCTACTCATAGTTTCTGAACAGGAACTGGACGCATGGATTGGAGGCGGTGAATCTGAAAATGACATTCGTTTTGACTTGACAAGTGCAATAGCAATTCCGGGACTGCTTAATAAGGGAAGTGCGGCACTGAGAGAGGCATGCAACAAAGAAAGCATAATATTACAGAATGGAGATTCTAAGTTATCTATAAATAAAGAAAACGTGGAAATAAAAGGAAACCTGATTGTGAGTGGCGATGTAAAAGCAAAGAATGTATCTCTTATAAATCACACTCATACAGGTGTGCACGGAGACACATCAAAGGCAAAATAAAGAAGGAGGCGAGGAAGTGGATATATTGCTTGACAGTAATGGTGACTTGGCATTCAAGGGAACAGACATTGTCCTTGCCAATTCTGTTCGTCAAAAGATAAAAATTCGGTTAAAGTGGTTTTTTCAAGAATGGAGATGGGATGATGAAGCTGGTGTTCCATATTTTGAATATCTTTTTGTGAAAAATCCAGATATAGACCAGATTAAAGAATTGATAGAAGAACAAATTTTCAATGTAGATGAAATTACGGAAGTTAATGATGTATCTATAGAAATTGATAGCTTGAAAAGGTCGGCAGTAATCCGATACGAAGCTGTTACAGATGAAAAAACATATAAGGAAGAGGTGAAGATTGGTGGCTGAATATGGAATTACAGATAAAGGATTTGAGATTAAAAGATTGGATGAAATATTGGAGGAGCTTCATTCAGAACTTTCTGGAAAATTTGGATTTAACACCAGATTGGATCCTCAATCATTTCTGAATGTACTAATAACAACATACGGCGGACAAATTTCCGAGCTTTGGGAAGTGGCACAGGCCAGTTATTATGCAAAATATCCGTCTACAGCTGAAGGAGTAAGCCTTGATAATGCTGTGCAGTATGGTGGCATTCGACGAAGCCCTAATAAATACAGTTATTACACATTGCATTGTACAGGTGATGATGGAACGGTTGTAAGACAGGGAGCTACAGTTGCGACAAATACAGCACCGCAAGCTAAACTGGCGGCTGTTTCAGAATTTGTTATAACAAGGGAATCTTTCAACAGGGTATCAATAAGAGTAGCAGCTCCTGTTACAGGGGCTATATATTCTGTATCAATAAATGGTGTCCAATACAGTTTTACGAGTGTGTCTGATGACGAATTATCAATTATTGAAGGACTGAGTAAAGCTGTAAATCCAGATGGATATAAGGTATCTGTGAATGAAAGCAATATTACATTGGATGTGGTCAGCGAATCAGCATCAAGGAGTGGAATACTTGTACTTTCTGACAATTTAACAACAGCAAGCGTTACCACTCTTGCTGATTTTGCGACTATAGATTATGGAAAACTTATATTCCCTAACGGAACGATAACAATCATGATTACAAATATTAGCGGGTTTAATGCTGTTGAGAATTTGATTGCACCTACATACGGAAGACTACAGGAAACGGATGTAGAACTTCGACATTCATATTTGGCAAAATCGGCTATCCGCTCTACAAGAATGATAGACAGTATTTGTTCTCAGTTAATAAATAATGTTCCAAATGTAGAAAGTGCAACAGGATATGAGAACGATACGGATGATACAGACGAGGAAGGAAGACCTCCGCATAGTGTTGAAATAATAGTGGATGGCGGAGATGAAACAAGTATTGCAAGCATTATTCTGGATAAAAAAGCTGCTGGCATTCAGACTTTTGGTTCTATTACTGTTAATGTTGCAACAGAGTATGGAGATTCCATTCCTGTAAGCTTCAATAGACCGGAATGCATTTATGTTTGGATGAAAGTTACATTGGATGCGGATAAATCATATCTCCCTACAAATTATGCAAACTTGGCGATAAATTCAATTGTCAAAGATGCTTCCAAATTACAGGCAGGTGACAATATGTTGTCACAGACATTCAATGATGGAATTTATTCGGCAGTGGGTGGTGTGACTTATGTAGATATTAAATGTGCTGCCACAAAAGACAAAGAGCGTATTCCGACCAGCGATGAATACACAAAGGTAAATATAAAAGTTGAAAGCAGACAGAAGATTGTGGTTGTAGATACGAGAATTGAGGTGGTGTATAGTGGACATTCTTGATAAATGGTTGGATGATTTACCGCAACAGTTTCAAGGAAAGAAATACATAGAAGCCCTTATTTCGGTGTTCGCAAAGCAATTAGAGGATTTATATAAGGTATTCAAACAGCTTGATGCAGAGACAGATTTAGATAGTGCTGTTGGTATGAATTTGGATATGGTCGGAGATATTGTGACACTTACACGAAAAGAAGCTGGTGTTCTTGCAGGTATTGATGTTGAAGATCCTGTTATTAGCGATGAGAGGTACCGCCAGTTCTTAAAGTATCAGATGCTGGTTAATACAAATGAATGTACCTATCATGACCTTATGGATGGATTGGCATTATTATGGGATGTATCTCCGATTTATTACAGAGAGGATCCGGCTCTTCCTGCCGTGATTATCCTCACAATGCCATTTCTTACACCGGGCGGAAAAGTTGTTACATTGGGTGAAGTTCCGATGGTAAAGCCGGCAGGAGTCAGAATTGAATTCGAGTATTATATTAAGGCTATTGTTGAGGTAGCCTTTAATTTTTGGATATCATCCTATGAAGTACCGAGATGCAACACTATTGTTTGCGGCACACACCCAAAGAGAGCAACACTTGGAACTATAATTGAAGTTCGCTGTGAACAGGATGTGAATGCCCTGATAGCAGCTTTTGAATCAAGCAAAACAGGTACAATTCGGATAGGCGGAACTGCATATAATGCGACACTTGGACAATTGCTTAAAAAGGATATAGAAATTGAGATTGACAGCAACCTACAAATCGTAGACTTTCTGCAGTCTGGACAAAGTGTGGCAGGATTGAAGCCGAATAAGGCAAAGAAGGGAATGATAATTCCGAAAGATATTCTTATCGATGGAAGCACATATTTACAGAAATACAACATGCCAGCTTCTGGCCGTCAAACATCTGGCGGTGGAGTGCTGGCTGATTCTTTATCCGTGGATGTTCAGAGCGGCATACAAGCTGAGGAAAATATAATGCTTGGAACATCAACCGAGATATATGCCTCTCCAGAGCACAAAGCTGGTAAAGCATATAAGACGCTTGCTGTTTCATCATCAGAAACAGAGGCAGATGTAAATGTATTCATTGCTTCGGCTACCATCAGGCGATGTGGAACCAGAAGCTGTGGAAATAAAGAATAGGAGGTAGCAAGATGGGATTCTGGGAAAAAGATTTTCTAAACAGAAGACGGCAGGAATGGATGGAGTCTATTCATAAATTCCAGTACCAAGTAAATGGAAATTGGTATGATGCCAAAATCAATAGTAAGAAAATCACAGGCAACAAGATTGTTTTTATTGTAAGTTTGCTCACCACTCCCAAGACAGCCCACACAATTACCGGAATTCGCCTTTGGGACATTACCGGTCGCATTTGTGGAGGACTGGAAGTTGCCGTTAAAAGGACGGCAAATCAGGGTGTGTTAGCTAAATTTGAATTTCCAATTTACGAGAAAGGAGATGAATAGGGATGAATGTATTACCAGAATATTTGGAAGGCAACAGAACTGGCTCATACACGCCAGAACAGTGGCTTGACGAAGTAAAGGACAAAAATTCGGACGAGATTATCCAGGAGGGAACTCCAATGGATGCCGAACACTTCAATCACATGGAGCAGGGCATTCATAACAACTCGCTTATGTTAGCTCTTTTGTTAGAGAATGTAAAGCATACTCAGCAAAGCGTAGAGTCTGTTGATGGTGAGGAACTCGAAGTTACATTGACCAACACGAAGGATTTCTATTTTAATAATTCTGTTAAGACTGTGGCGCTTGCAAATATGCGTAGCACATTGGATTATAGGGTTATCACAGAAGTACAAGGCAATCCTGTAAATGTTGGCGATGTGGTTGTCTATGATAAGCAGGTGAATGGTTTTAAGATTGCTTTTACAGGCAGTGCTAAAAGTGTGACTGTTCGCTGCTTTGTACAGGGAGGAGGTACGGTGTAGTGGCAAATATCATTATTCATAGTGACGAAAGAAAAGCTGAAACAAACAGAACTCTTCGTGATTATGGTATCAATCCGGAACATGCAACCAAAGCACAAAGAGATATGGCTGATTGCGTAGCCCAGAAGACAGGCGAAGCCTGCAGAGAATTAAGGAGGTATGACAGATGAAAGTCGTAGAGGTAAATGTTGGAAAGAAAATTGAGTACAGTGTATCGAAAAATAAGATTACATTTGCTGATGAACTGATGCTCAATTGCGAAAAGTTGGAGAGAGATAATGATGAATGTGTTGACATTTGCATTGCAAAGAATGGGATGATTACTTCTGGCCAGCTTGGTGAAAAGTATGCAGCACAAATTGAGATTCCAGCAAGGCAGTATGTTGAAAAGGAAGTTCCTAATCCAGATTATGATCCTGATGTAGAAAACAACAGCGAAACAATTATGGAAAGAACCCCTGTTCCATTCAATATGGCAAATGTTACGCTCAAATTATATGCAATCGAATAAGGAGGACTATTATGGGAAATTATGATCAGATGGCAGCTGCGGTAAGCGAGCTGTCAGGCGGAAAAAATGTGGTATTACTGGATGACATCGGAATGCCATCAATTTATGTAAGAATTCCAAAAGGAAAAAATTCAGAGCTTGTAAGCGGTCTTAGCGATAATGTTCATTATGCGTTTAATGTGGACAGTGTCGAGAAGGCCGCTTTTTATTATTCCAAGTATCAGAATATTATTGTAAATGAAAGGGCATATTCTCTTGGACACAGAGATCCTGCAAATTCCATAAATTGGGATGCTGCAAGAAAGGCTTGCGAAAATAAAGGAGCGGGCTTCCACCTTGCAACAATGGCAGAGTGGGCTTATATTGCTCTCTGGTGCCGCAAGAATGGCACTATGCCACATGGAAACAATAATTACGGAAAAGATTCGGCTTATACACATGAACACGGCGAGGAATCTTCAAAGGATAGCGGAAAAACTGGAAGATGTTTCACAGGTTCTGGACCTGTAACATGGAACCATAACCATCACGGAGATGGCATTTGCGACTTAAACGGAAATGTATGGGAGTGGAATGCAGGCATGCGTCTTGTTGATGGAGAAATCCAGATCATTCCATACAATAATGCAGCGATGGGTAGCAAATGTGATATGTCGGCATCCTCTACTCTCTGGAAAGCAATTAAGGCGGATGGCTCGCTTGTAGAACCTGGAACAGCTGGAACATTAAAGTGGGATTGGGTATCTGGCAAAATTCAGCTTACTTCTGGTGCGATTACATATAAGACTGATAGCGGTGTCGGAGGGCAGTATAAAGATATGACACTTGCAAGCGGGCTTACTGCTCCAGAAATTGCAAAGATGTTATTGCTCTACCCAGACGAACCAAACGGAGATTACGCAGGTGATTATCATTGGTTCAACCCTGTTGGCGAGCGTTTGCCGCTTTGCGGGGGCGGCTGGGACCATGGTGCCAGCGCTGGTGTCTTCGGCTTGAACCTCAACAATCCCCGCTCCGATGCGCGCTGGTACCTCGGTTTCCGCTCCGCTTTTGTTGATCTGTAATCTGTTGCACTGTAATCTGACTGAGGCTGCGATAGCAGCCTCTTATTTTATTTTTTACCTTGCAATAACGAAATACGATATAAAATAACAAATAAATCCGAAGCAGAACTATGTGTGGTAGAATGGAAAAAAATATGGTATAGAGGGACTTTATGGAGGAATTAAAGATATTACAAAAGACCTTCGATATGATGAACTATGCTTATCCTGCATTGGCACAATATCCAAAGGGCGAGAAATTCGCCCTTGTTGTGGATATAAAGAGGTGCATGGATGTTATGTTGGAGAGGATTATCGAGGCCAACAAAAAGTATTATAAGAAAACTACACTACAGGAATTAGATGTAGAAGTGGAAAAGTTAAAGGCATATGTCCGATTGTCATATAACTTAGGTTTTTTACCTCCGAAAAAATATGAACAATGGTCCGGTCTGGTAGTTGAAATTGGCAGAATGGTAGGAGGCTGGATAAAGAGTGTAAGCAAGTAGGGTACGGAATACTGCGTTTGCCGATTTGCGGGGGCAACTGGAACAATGGTGCCAACGCTGGTGTCTTCAACTTGAACCTCAACAATCCCCGCTCCAATGCGAACTGGAACATCGGTTTCCGCTCCGCTCTGCCTTCAAGTCAGATGCTGCAGACCTAATGGGTGTGCAGTCAGTACAGAGGTGTAAAGGATTCCGTCTCCTTTGCTCTCGCAAAAAAATGTAATGGGCATGAATGCCGGTAGTAGTATAAGCGAATCCCGCAATGCTCTGAAAGGAGATAATATGTCCATTAAAAATGTGTATGCTCAAATCGTATCTTTTGATAATTTGCTACAGGCTGAGAAAGATGCCCGAGCAGGAAAAAGATATGAAAATGAGCAGCTTGCATTCTGGGGGAACCTGGAAGACAATATACATTCGATAGCCGAAAAACTTAAATGCCATAATTATCCGCCAGACATATACCATCATTTTTATGTGTATGAGCCAAAATTGCGAAAAGTAATATTTTCTGATTACACAACAAAGGTAATTCAAAGGGCAGCATACAATGTACTCAATCCTATAGTTTGTAAAGGGATGATTAGTGATACCTATTCCTGCATAGAAGATAGAGGACAACTTAAATCTATGCAGAGATTAGCAGGGTGGGTTGATTTTGTAGAGAAAAGCGGTGAACGTTGGTACTATCTGAAAATGGATGTGGAGAAATTCTTCTATCGAATGGATCATGAGGTGCTTATGAGCATAATCCGGAAAAAGATAGGGGACAAGGAAGCGGTTAGATTCCTTGAACATTATGTGTGCCATGCTTCCAGAGCATTTGGACTTCCGCTTGGAGTAAAGTCACCACTGGAAATATCGGATAAAGAAATGCTGTGGGATGTAGGGATTGCCATAGGTGGCGGATTGTCACACATGTATGGCAATATGTATTTAAACCCTATGGATCAAATGGCAAAGAGAAAAGAGGGCATACAGTATTATATTCGTTATATGGATGATGTGATTATTCTATCAACGGACAAGGAGCTGCTACACAGGTACAAGAATATGTTTTCTGATTTTTTAGGCGATGTTCTGAAACTTCGATTAAATAATAAAACAGCAATTCGACCTGTCTCACATGGCATGGAGTTTGTTGGTTATACTATTCGCCCTTTTGATGTTCGATTGAGAAAAAGTACAAGCCTTAGAATGAAAAGGCATTTGAAAACAATACAGGAGCTTTATCGTGATTATGAGATAGACCTTGATAGAGCCCGCTCCACTCTTATGAGTTATAAGGCCTTGATGGACCATTGCGACTGCAGGGCTTTGGAAAAGAAAATATTTGAGGATTTTGTTCTTACGCACAATCCGAAGGAGGCTGATACAGACAATGGATGAAGACAATATGTTGGAACTGCTCGAACTTTATATGGATATGGTTGAAAAACAGGATGAAATCATATACCGCCTTGGAAAAATCGTAGCCAGACAGGCAACGGATATTCAACTGTTGAAAAATGACAGGGAATTTTCGGACGATAAACTGACGGAGGATACAGCAATTGTAGATGAAGTTATCGGGCAGTATAACGATATGAAAAGCGAATTAGAGCCGTAAGGCTCTTTTTTTATGCCCTTTGGAAGGAGGTGAGAGAACAATGGAGGATCCAATTACAAGAGCTGAGTATGAAGAATACCAAAAGCGAATGGAGCAGGAAGACCACAGGCAGAACCGACGGATTGAACAGTTGGAGGAAAATACCAAGCAGATCAACGCTCTTACGGTATCAATAGAAAAACTGGCACAGAGTGTTGAAAGCATGGTTAGGGAGCAGGAGGCACAGGGGAAACGTCTCGTGTCTTTGGAAAGCAAAGACGGAGAAATGTGGAGAAAAGTCGTTGGTTATGTAATAACTGCGGTAATAGGAATTGTCCTAGGATTTGCATTTACGCAAATTGGAATGTAACTTTAGTTGAGATTATTTATAGGAGGAATCATCATGAACATGGAATTTATTATTGCTAATGCGTCACAGTTACTTGTTGTAGTTGCGGTTATCTGTACACTGATTTCTGTAATTACAGAGTTCACAAAGGAGATTGGTATTCTTAACAGAATCCCTACATCTTTGCAGGTCTTAATCCTGTCAATTATAATTTGCGTCACAGCCTTTTTTGCATATATTTCATATGCGAAAATCACCTTCGTGTGGTATTACCTTGTGGCTGTAATTTTTGCTTCATTTATTGTTGCTATTGTTTGCTGCAAAGGTTGGGAATATCTGATTACTATTTGGAAAAGGTTCTATAAGCCGGAGGATAAATGAGAACGGTGATTATGGTCTACATAATCATTGCAATTTTAGGATTCGCAGCAGGAATGATTTTGCTTTGCAGAGCGATGTATAAATCTATATCCAAAAGACACACAGAGAAGATACCGGGGATAGTAATATTCCCGGTATTTCTTGTGTTAGCCTCAATAACATGGCCGCTGTGCCTCCTTGCACTTTTTGTGCTGACCATAAAAGAATTGGATAATGAACAAAATAACTATGATCAAAGAGATTTGTAGGAGGAACACATGAAAGAACAGGATTTTATTCAGAAAATATGTGGATATGCGATGAGTGATATGAAAGAGAACGGAGTTCTTGCCTCTGTCACGATTGCTCAGGCTATTCTTGAAAGTTCCTGGGGTACATCTGAATTGGCGGAGAAAGCTAATAATTACTTTGGTATGAAATGCTCTTTGAGCAGCAACTCATGGGGAAGTGTATGGGATAGAGTATCAAAATACACCAAAGTCACAAACGAGCAGGATGAAGCCGGAAAAACTAATACTATCAAAGCGGATTTTAGGGCATATCCAGATATAGAAATGAGCATAAAGGACCATTCGCTGTATCTTGTTGGTGCTATGAATGGCACGGAACATAGATATTGCGGTATCGCAAATGAAAAAGACTACAGAAAAGCGGTTGAAATCATTAAAGCTGGAGGATATGCCACAGATATAAATTATGTGTCTAAGATTTGCTCAATCATAGAGAAATATAAATTAACACAGTATGACGAAATGGAGGAATTGAATATGGGAATTGAAATCAGAAAGCAGATTGCAACGAATAGTCCATGTAATAAAACGGGAGATGAAATTACTGTAAAGGGCTCTATGTTACATAGCGTAGGGTGTCCGCAGCCTAAGCCAGAGGTATTCGCAAAGATTTGGGAGACTTCTACAGGAGCCTGTGTTCATGCAGTTACAGGCGCTGACGCTTATGCGATTCAGTGCTTACCTCTTTTCCCAGAGAGAAAAAAGGCTAGAAGAGGATGGCATGGAGCAAGCGGAAAGAATGGCAGTGTCAACAACACGCATTTATCTCTTGAAATGACAGAGCCGGCTACAATTAAGTATGTTGGAGGTGCTACATGGATTGAGACTGGAGACGGAAGCAATACCAAGCGACATGTCCTTGCAACATATGCGAATGCAGTACAGGTATTTGCTAAATGGTGCAAGGAATTTGGATTAAACCCATTGGAGGATGGTGTAATTATCTCACATCATGAGGGAAATCAGAGAGGCATCGCAAGCAATCATGGAGATGTTGAGCACATTTGGAATAAGTTTGGACTTACTATGGATCAGTTTAGAGAGGATGTTAAGAAAGCCATGGGAGGACAGGCAATTGACACAGTGCCAGATGCACCAGTAGATAACAGCAGCGATGATACAAGTTCACAGGCTGTCAATCCTTTGAGTGGTTCTGTGAAGATTATTTACACGGGGGATGATGGACTTAATGTAAGAAAAGCACCTTGTATATTGGACAAGTATGTTGATCATGTTGAACACGCAGGCACATTCACTGTGGTTGGTATATCAGCAGATGAAAAGTGGTACAAGTTAAAGAGCGGGCTTTTTATCACAACCATACCTGAATATGTATCATTCAAAGCAACACCGGAGCAGAAGCAGCAGACAGCAGGCACAGGATATTACAGAGTAAGAAAGAACTGGGATGATGCGGGCTCACAGATTGGAGCATTCAAGAATCAGAACAATGCCATTGAATTATGTAAGCAGAATAGCGGATACAAGGTGTTTGATAATGATGGCAATGAGATCTATCCTTGCATCAAAGATGATGGTACTCCTTTCAAGTTCCGGGTAACAATTCCTGATCTCAGAATCAGAAAAGGACCAGGAACTACCTATGATTACTGGAAGAAAAATGGAAGTCCGGAATATACTGGTAAAAATGTATTTACAATCATTGATACAGCTGAAGGCCCGGGAGCTAAAATCTGGGGATTATTAAAATCGGGAGAAAAAGACAGAGACAGATGGATTTCTCTTGATGAAGATTATGGAAACAGACTGTAATAGTCAAGACGGTCAGTTGCTCCATAACCTATACCGATAAGATATAACACAATCCGCTATAAAATAACAAACGACACAAAAAGATGTCAGAAAATGCTATTTTATAACGGAAGGAGCAACGACGTATGATAAGAATTTTACTATCTACAAAGCTCGGCGAAATGAAATGGAGTCAGGCGGATCTGGCCAGGGCAACCGGAATCAGACCCAACACCATCAGCGAATTGTACCATGAGTACACAGATAGGGTGAATTTGGAACACCTCGACCTAATATGCGAGGCTCTACATTGCGAACTCGATGAACTGATTGTTAGGGTGCCAAATGATTATGCGAAGATTACCCACACCAGATCCGGCTCCTTGATTTCGTCAGACAAGTAGTGCTGCAACACTGCTGTCATAGAGAAAGACGTTCAAGGACCGAACGTCTTTTTTTATACCACAATATTTATCTGCATTCAATGGTATTTCTATCCAATGAATTCTCAAATAGTGTTAAATCAAAATTGTTATCAATGTATCCCTGCCGGATGGTTTCTATGTAGGTCAAAGATGGTCTTCCGGGTGTACGCTGTTGGTTCATAATATAGACCATAGCTCTTTTCTTTTTCCCACCAATATCAACCATTACATTCTGCTTATAATAATATCGGGGATATCCTTCATATATATCTAATCTTTTCTCGTCTTCTGGTTCAATATTCCATAGTAGAACAGGAACATATGAACCATGCTTTTTGGCTATTGTTGCGTGCGAATTGGTTGCACTGCCTCTATACAAAAGTTCCCAGTTAGTTAATTGCCCAGTGCCATAAATACTCGCAGAGGGGCATCTATAAGCCATCTGCTTTAAGTTGAGATTGCTTCCGTATGCTACATATAATTTTCCCATATTATTCTCCAATCTCCCCGTTGTGCCGGTAGGTCAGCATTTTTTACTAAGCTGCTCGACAAGTCATTCCGGCAGCTTTTTTAAGTGGTGTCATAAGATGAAGCCTGCATGTTTTGAATTCGTCTCCATAAAGTCCAAGGCGGTGAGTGAGGATGTTTCTCATAATTGTAACTTTCTGTTCTGGTGTGTATCCATCCATTGAACGGAATACAATTTTTTCTTGTGAAGTAATAGCCCATGCAGATACCGCCAAACAAAACTGTATGTAGGCCTTGATTTTTCCTGCGTGAAGTGTGCTGTTGAAAAGTCTGAATTCCACAGTACCCTTGGTGAAGAAAGAATGGAGATTTACTCCATGATATCTTGTAGCATTGTAGTGCTGATGATCGATTCCACCGCAATAACCATCATTGGCTCTGCTATACCAGATTTCTTCGGCTTTTTCTTTTGTAAGATTCTTATCCTTTTTCATGGCATCAAGTAGCGTTTTGTTAAGTTTGTGGCACCAGTTACTCTCACGGTCTCCGATTTGGAGTGCTTCGTAAATCAGATCCTGTCTGGCTGTCATAAAGTTAACTAATCTTCTAAGAGATACTGCTGTATGGTTTGCACCATCGACATGGATATGAATACCGCAACTGCTATGAGCTTTTGCTCCGTTCTCTCGGAGTTTTCGAATGATGTTTTGGAGAAGTTCAATGTCGGAATAATTGAGCGGCGGTGTTACAAATTCGACTCTGTATTCATCAAGAGGCTCGCTTGTACCATCGTTTCTTATTGCTTCAATAGATGAATCTCTCATAATTTTCCATTTGCGAGCTGCCTGATCAGCAATTGTGCGTGTGTGGTAGCAATTTGATTCTGGATGAGAAGGTGTTGTTCCAAGAACTTCGGCAACGAGACGAGCTGCTTTTTCTCTTGTAATACCTGTCATTTCTACTTCAACCCCGAATAATTGATTTTTTAACATATATTTGTCCTCCTAAATTATATTTCTGTTTTATTGAACTTTTATTCTGTTTCTATGAATATATTACCATATGTACATCCAGTGTCAATGCTTTTTTCTAATATTATGAATATTTTTTCTGAAAAAGCAGAACAAAAAGTTGACAAAACAGAAAAACAAATTTATAATAAAACAGAGGTGATTATATGGTTGATGAAGAATTGAAAGAGCGATACAATCAATCGGTTGTCGAACTCAAGGAAGCTTTTAAAAGAGATCGTGTGTTTGGTTGGATTTACCAAAAGATGATTTTGATAATGGATAAATTAGAGGAAATTTTGCGAAAGACAGGAGGAGAAAGAAGATGATTTGCTATGACCGACTGTGGAAAACACTAATTGATAAGCACTTGAAAAAGACGGAACTTCGGGATAAAATAGGAATCAGTAATGCTACATTAGCAAAACTTGGTAAAAACGAACCTGTCAATCTCAAAGTTATAGATGCTATATGCCGGGAACTTAATTGTGATGTTGAAGATGTTTTGGAGATAAAACATTAAATTTAAGGAGGTATTATGTTCACTGAACAGGACAATAAAGTGCATTTTGATAAATCTGATTTAATTGTTCCGGTTGAACCTTCTCCGTTTTGGACGATGCCCCAAATCATAATGGTTAATCCAGAAGTTCAATTGATAGGAGAAAAAAATGATAATAAAGGCACAAAACGAAAAACTATATGATATATACACTGTATCGACTAAAGAGAATAAAGTATGTTGTCAAGATAATGCAGATAGGCGAAGAAAAGTTATTTTGGGAGAATACCAAAATGACGGCAGAGCATATGAAGTATTTAATGAAATAATGAATTGCATAATGGGGTATTATGAAATGCCAATGCATTAAGGAAAATATGTAGTAACAACACTGGATGATGTTCTCGTGATGTTAATAGAGAGGACAAATAAAAGTAATGAAAGTAAACATCAATAAAATGTATAAAAATAAGAGAAAAATTGACGATGAACGTACACAGAAATGCTGTTACGAAATCGAGTTTGAATAATCCACACAACCAAAAGAAACCAGTATTTATGCGGGTTGCAAGCAAATTTGCTTAGTGATTGGCAACAAAATGGCAACATTTTGTGATTATTCAAGAGATAGAAATTTTATTTCATAACGTATATAAAGAAACCTTACTGATTTTCAGAAGTAAAAAACTGAATATCGGTAAGGTTTTTCTATTCTCTTCTTTTATTTTTCTTTTTTAGTCAATTCTTTTACGAGGTAATCACTCAGCTCCTGAGATGGTACCTTGGCACGTTTCTGGTAAGTATCCAGTTCAGGGTACTTATATCTCCATTCATCATATTCTTCCTTGCTGATTTCACCGTTTTCCAGTTTGTCAGCTTGTTCCATCCATGCACGAAATATTTCATCGACAGATGAGCCGGGAGCAGATATGGAAGAGTCAAGGCAGAGATGAGGTTGTCCATCTACATTTTTTACCTTCAGACCATACATATCTTCCAGTGCAAATAGTGTATGCATCAGACCTATGTGAGTATCAATATCTGGAACTGTTAAGGCATGAGTATTGATATCAAAGATCTGAGACATTTGTTTTACAAGATCAATCTTAGGAACTCTGGCTTCAGATTCATACTGAGCCATGCGGACATCTGAGGTTTTTCCCATGAATCCCAGTTGTTCTCCGAGTTGCTTTTGTGTCATGCCTTTGCGGTTGCGAAAAAATTTGATACGTTGTCCGATTGCCATTCTTGTTTGCCTCCTTATAGTGGTCATTCGTGTTGCCGTAATTAATTGTGATAGAAAATAAAACAATTCTGTTTAGGTTCAGTATAGCATGAGCAATTTTGGATAGCAAGAAGAACTTAAACAAAAAAATTTAATGTCCTCATAAAATCGCTTGACTTAAATTAAAATGTTTAGTATCATGCAAATGTAGTAACTTAAACAAAATGCGTTAAGATAGAAAGGAGAGATGAGATGTGACGAACAGAACTTTTATGACAGTAGAAGAAGTTGCAGCGGAACTGGGAGTTTCCAAGTCTTATGCTTATAAGATTGTCAAACAGTTAAATGATGAATTACAGAAGCTGGGTTATCTTACGGTAGCTGGCAGAGTAAACACCAATTATTTCCGCAAAAAAGTATGTTACAGCGAAGTGTAAGAGAGAGGAGAATTTGTATGAGTATTTACAAAGATAATGTCACTGGGAAGTGGCGAGTGGTTTATCGGTATACCGACTGGACAGGGAAAACGAAACAGACTTCAAAACGAGGATTTCCTACGAAGCGAGAAGCGCAGATGTGGGAACACGAACAAATGTTAAAGCATGATGCAAAACTGGATATGACTTTCGCAAGTTTTTATGAAATCTATGTAGAAGACAAAAAGGAACGAATCCGGGATAACACATGGGGAACTAAGAATAATATTGCCAGAACAAAAATTCTTCCATACTTTGGGGAGAGAAAGATTGCAGAAATTGAACCAAAAGATGTGATTGCATGGCAGAATCATTTGCTTGCATTTAAGAGAGCGAATGGAAAAGGGTATTCTGCTTCATATCTGCGGAAAATCCACAGCCAGTTAAGTGCCATTTTCAATCATGCAGTTGATTTTTATCATTTGCCTTCTAATCCGGCACAGAAAGCTGGAAATATAGCAATAGAGGAATATAAGGAAATGTTGTTCTGGACGAAAGAAGAGTATTTGAAATTTGCAGATGTGATGATGGATAAACCAGTTTCTTACTACGCTTTTGAAATGCTTTACTGGTGTGGTATCCGTGAAGGAGAGTTGCTTGCCCTGACACCAGCGGATTTTGACTTTACAACGCATACACTGCGAATTAACAAATCATATCAAAGATTAAACCGGGAAGATGTGATTACCCCACCAAAGACATTTAAAAGTAACAGATTTATCAAGATGCCACAATTTATATGTGATGAGATGCAGGATTATATGGAAATGCTTTACGGTCTGAAGGAAGACGAAAGAATTTTCACAATTTCCAAATCTTATCTGCATCATGAAATGAACAGAGGATCAAAGGTGTCTGGGGTGAAGCGAATCCGTGTGCATGATTTGAGACATTCCCATGTATCGTTATTGATCAATATGGGATTTACGGTATTAGCAATTGCAGATCGAATGGGACATGAGAGCATTGATATCACTTACCGATATGCACATCTGTTTCCAAGTGAGCAGACACAGATGGCAGAACAGTTGGATATTGAAAGGATGGAAAAATTAAATGGAGAAAAATCTGGACAGTAAAGGAAGATGGAGAAACAAAATCGTAGCATTCCGGGTATCACCGGAAGAAGCAGAGCAGATTGATGCATGTGTCCGATTGTCAGGACTTAGCAAGCAGGACTATATCACAAAACGATTAACTGATCGGCAAATTGTGGTACAGGGAAATCCAAGAGTGTATAAAGCATTGCGAAATCAGATGGCAGAGATTTATGAAGAATTGAAACATCTGGAAAAATGCAGTGAGGAAAACGAAGAGTTGCTGAGTACCCTGAGATTGGTCGCAGAGACATTGTATGGATTGAAAGGGGAAAATGAATGACAGCAAAAGAAAAAATGACTGCTCCGATTGCATCTGTTGGCGCAGATGTGGAACAGCCATTAAGTAATAAATTAACCAACCAAAGTATAGCAGATTTGCCCGGTAAGGGCAATCTGCAAGCCACAAATAATGCGGAAAATACAGCAAAATCAGCAAATAAAAAGAATCCAGATGATCTGGAAACAGTTTCCATGATGGAATTATACGACACCGCATATCCACCAAAACTGCCGATTATAGATAGACTTCGGTATAACGGAACTTACCTGTTTGTTGGTTCGCCGAAAATTGGAAAATCATTCTTTATGGCACAGATCGGGTATCACATCAGTAAAGGACTTCCATTGTGGGGATTTTCAGTCAGACAGGGAACGGTTCTTTATCTGGCACTGGAAGATGATTATGCAAGATTGCAGAAGCGATTATCACAGATGTTTGGAATGGAAGGTAGTGAAAATTTTTATTTTGCTACAAAATCCAAATCGCTCAATGACGGACTGGAAAGACAGCTTGTAACGTTTGTGACAGAGCATAAAGATGCAAGGCTGATTATCATTGATACTCTTCAGAAGGTTCGAGAGGTCGGTGGAGATAAATTCAGTTATGCCAGCGATTACGAGATTGTAACGAAGCTGAAAGCATTCAGTGATAAATATGGTATCTGTTTTCTGGTTGTGCATCATACAAGGAAAATGGAATCTTCAGATAGTTTTGATATGATTTCTGGCACGAATGGTCTGCTTGGAGCTGCGGATGGAGCATTCGTCATGCAGAAAGAAAAAAGGACAGATAATAAGGCAGTTCTGGAAGTGGCAGGGCGTGACCAGCAGGACCAGAAACTGTGGTTAAACTTTAATCGGGAGAGATGTGTCTGGGAACTTACCAAGACAGAAACAGAACTTTGGAAAGAACCAGAAGATCCAGTGTTGGAAAAAATCAAAGAACTTGTAACAGAAACTACGCCAGAGTGGGCAGGAACAGCAACAGAGCTTGTGGAAGTATTGCAGGTGGAAATGCAGCCGAACGCATTATCACGAAAATTAAATGTCAGCCTGGAACGTCTGATTCTGGAATATGGAATCCAGTATAAAACAGAACGAGGACACGATGGAAGAAAAATTAGATTAACCTTTGTCGGAAAACAAGCGTGACGATATGTGACGGTTGTGACGGTATTTTATATAGCGTGTCGGTAGTGAAAATATCGTCACTATCGTCACGACCGTCACGGAAAGGAGAAACATGGAAAGAAAATCACAGGTGCAGATACCAAAAGATTTATTACTGGCATTGTTCCAGTATCATCTTGCCGGGAATGAGGAATATCTGCCGGAGATAGAAAAAGCATTGATGGAAAAATTAGACAGTATGGTAAAACGTCAGTTATATACAACATTCAAAACAGCACCAACCGAGGAAGAACGGGAAAAGGCAAGACAAGAGTATTTGGACAAGTGTGGAATGCATGAGAACTTTCGTTGGTAAAGATTCTGCTTGATGACCTTATGACAGGAGCGTGCCACGCACCTGTAAATAGCAGACAAAGAGAAGGTTTGTAAGGTGTAGCCGGTAGTTGATTGGCGAAGAAAAAACTTTTCAAAAGGGGGCCCTGATTCAGGGCGTCCCTGCGGAAATGATAAATGAAGGGAGAATGACACCATGAGAGAAGGAAGATTAGGTTACAACAGTTATAACAAAAGATATGGATTATTGTCATCAGGCTTATGGATTGATACGGGATTTCACTGTGGAGAATGTCTGGAAGTTCTAGTTGATGATCAGTGGGTAAAGACACGAATGGAAATGAATCTGGCGAGAGAATGGTATTTGGTTGGAACACCGTATTGCGGAGATCTGGAGTATGTACGGGCAAGGATACCGGAATAAAGCAGACAGGAAGAGTAATAGTCGGTTTGTTGTTAGTGAAAAAATAAGCCCGGATACGGGCAGAAAAAGAGGGCGGATATGCCCAAAATAAAAAACTAAAGACAAGTTATGGCATAAGCAAGTAGTATCTCACAAAGCCCTCGGCGTTTGAGAGCGAAATACACCCATCGCACAAATCAAAGATTTGTACTCAGGATATTTCGCCCTGCCGGGAGCTATTTGTGCCGGAAACGGCAGTTAGTTCGTAAACGGATGCCAATGCATCCACTCACAAATAATATGGCAGAAGTTACTTTGCCGAAGACAAGGAGGGAATGCCTATCGGAAGAAATTCATTTATTCAAATGACAAAACTAAGCAATGTAAAAGGCAGGATCACTTATATATCCAGTCATGCAAAACAGGAAAACCTCTATGCAGTTTATGAAACCACAGAACGGAAATTCTGGCGGGAACTTGCAAAATGTAATCAGGAAGAATTTGCAAAAAGCGGAACAAAAGGAAAATGTATTGAAGCAAGAGAATTAATCATTGCTTTGCCAGAGAGTTTTACAGAGTATCAGCCGGATAGATTGCTACAGCTTTTTACAAATCATTTTAAACAGAATTATGGAACAGAGTGTATTGCTGCTTTGCACCACAATAAAAGAAAAACAAATTATCACATTCATCTGATTTTTGCAGAACGGAAACTACTGGATGAACCAATCATTAAGATTGCCAGCAGAAATATGTTTTATGATGAAAATGGAAAACATGTCCGAACCAAGAAAGAGATATTAGGAGAAGATGGCGAGATCCGAGAAGGCTGCAGTATTGTGAAGAAAGGAGAAGTCTATGAGAAGAAGCTGTTTACTGCGAAAGATGAACGCTTCAAGTGCAATTCATTTCTGGATGAGGTAAAGCATTCCTATACAGATTTAATCAATATTTATGTGCAGGACGAGAAACAGAAACTACAGGTATTTGAGCGTGGCAGTGTTTATCTCGCAACAAAGAAAATCGGAAAAAATAATCCGAAGGCACAGGAAATAGAAGCGGATAATCAAAAACGCCGGGAATGGAACAGAGCTGTTGATATGGCATTGATTAGTGGAGTGCCGGAACCGAAGATAATGGAAGTGAAGCGGAAAGAAATCACGGAGCCAATCAGGGAATCAATTGCCCGGCGTGGAAACAGACCACGATTATTTTCCAGAGTTGTAACAGTGGCTGTTGAGGCATTGGAGTTTTTGATAGCAAGTGTGCTTTTTAAGAAACCAAGGGAAGTGCCAAAACAGACAGAGCAAACGGAAGCAGAACACCCAGAGCATGTTGCTGAAAATAGCACGGCAGCAGTCAAGACAACAAAAGAAGAAAAGGCAGAACCGGAACAACCTAAAATGACGAGGCTTGCATCAAAGTATCCGAAACTATTTAAAGTGAATAAAGAACTGGAAGATCAAAACGGTGCAATTCAACAGAAACAAAAACAGCTTTCTGTAAAGAAGAAAGAACTGTCAGAAGTCACGGGATGGTTTAAAGGAAGAAAGAAAAAAGAATTGCAGAAAGAAATTGATGAACTGAAAAGCCAGATCAGAGATATGAAAGATTATCTTCCAATGATTGTACAGAAAATCGGATATAGAAGTGTACAGGAATTTTTAAAAGATTTTAAAGTTTCTAAAATTGAATATAACCAGTATCGGACTGCACTAGAAAAATGGAAGAAAGAAACGGGCAAAGAGCCAGTAGCACATGGTATTAGAGCAAAGCTAGCAGAAAAGAAACAAGAAATACAGAATGAACAGAAAAATAAACATCATACCCGTAGTCAGAACAAAGATCGGGGAGCAAGATAGGAGGACAATCATGGAGAAACACATTATGGGAGAAAATAGAATCAGTTATACTTTAGGAGAGGACGGTCTGTATTATCCAGACCTGTACCTTCCGGAAGAAACAGAGTATCCGATTGGAAAGTATGGAATGCTGAGAAAGTCATATTTGCAGGAGCATCGGAAAGGATTATATCTGGAACTGATACTTGCTGGGAAGTTAAATGAGCATCTGCATCAGATTGATGAGGATTGTAATCAGATGATGGACAGACTGGTAGAGCAGATGAAAGAACGGCAGGAAGTGACGGAAGAACTGAAGCGGCAGGATCAGATGGCATGGGTTGGGAGAATGAATAATATTCGGGCTTGTGCGGAGGAGATGATATTGAAAGAAATTGTGTGTGAATAAAGAATTTGGGTGGTAATATTTACCACTCTTTTTCTTGGGTATTTGTAAAAATTCAATGGAGTAATTAAGCTAAATGTGGTAAAATTTAGATAAAATTATATCAATGAAAAGCCTATTTAATAGGGGTGTATAATTACGAAAATTCATTGAGTGAGTGTTGGAATGTAAATAAGATAATTAATTTGGAGGGACAAAAGATGTATAGATATTTTCTGGGAGCATTTGGTAATAAGAGTTTTATCCGTCCTCAATACGAGATTATGGAAGATGGCAAATTAAGAGGAATTGAAGATAGGTGGGGAGAATTTCCAAATGGTGGAACAGTTTCACTTACTGGTATATCTGATAGTGATACAGAAAGTATAAAAAATAGATTATTACAATTTAAGATTGATTTTAATAGAGATTTACATCCGGGGTATGCACCTTATACTGATAATAGTAATAAATATCAGATTCCTTTCAATGCAATAGATGATTTTGATAAGGATGAAGTTGTTGAAATTATAGATATTGATTATGCAATTGAGGATTTTATAAACGACAAAACAAAAAGAACTATCAGGATTAAGCATCGACCTAATAAACAGATTCTTTTGAGATATGCACAGGATTGTTATGGACCATTCGAATTTATGATTTCTGATATCGAAGATTCATATGGCGATGAATCATATTATACTATTAAAGTATTTGTAAATAGTGGAACTATAAATAGATATAGAAATTCAGATATAGAAAAAATTATTATGGATGGATACTTTTCAATCAGACGAAATGATCGCATAGAATTTATCTATAATATTAGTGATTTAAAAGCTATTGAGCCTGAAGAAAAAATAGAGTATATTGACAATGAAGAACTTGCTGACTTTTTTAAAACTCTTTTAAATAAATCATCAGAAATCGATAATTTGGCTGGAATACGAGAACAGTTTTTGGAATTGGCAGATTCTTTTTCTGAAGAAGGTCAATTAACGGATAACAGAATAAAAAGAATATGTGAGTTATTACAGACGTCAGTAGATTTAAGTGATTATAAGGTACGTTTAACGGAAGAATATTTTAAAAACAACCCTAATGCAAAATCAGATAAAGAAGAGTATTTAAGAACACATGAAGAATTGTTAACCAATGTTGTTCGTGAAGATGTTCATTACGAAGAAAAGAAAAAAGAAATTTTAAGCGAGTTAAATATTTTAGAAAAGAAAAGAGAAGAGCTCGTAACAGAAATAGAGGAAGGAAATCAAAAATTAAGTGATAAACAGGCTGAATTGGAAAAACTTGGAGAACAAGCGATTGAGCAGAAAAAACAAGAAATAGAAAGTTTAGTATCAGAAAATAGAAAAGAATTAGAAGATGTACAAATTGCAATTGAAAAGGCAAAAAAAGAAGCAAAACAGTTTGAAGCAGATAGAGATACATGGAAAAGGGCTTGTGATTCTATAAAAGATGAATATAGAACGGTATTCAATGATTTAAATACTAAAATTATTGAATGGGCTGCAAATAATCGAACTTCAGAAATAACTAAATTATTAGTTTCACAATTGGAAATGCCAGAAGAAACAGTAGAAGAAAATGTTTTAAGTAGAATGGTTAATTTAAAAAAGGATGTGGATGCCGATGAAATAGTAGCCATTCTTTGTAAAAAATTTGAAGAAGCGGGGCGTGTAATTAGTAAAGATGATGCTTACAATTATTTGATAAGTATAGTACAAAATTATATAACTGTTTTTGCAGGTGAACCGGGAACTGGAAAAACTTCATTGTGTAAATTGTTAGCTAAAGCACTTGGATTATATGATTCTAGATTTGCAGAAATCCTTGTTGAAAGAGGCTGGACTTCTTCAAAAGATTTAGTGGGGTATTATAATCCATTAACTAAAGAGATAGAAAGTACTCAACCGAGATTTTCAGAGTGTATGAAAAAATTGAATGAGGAAAATGCGAATAACATAGTTGAAGCACCTTATCTTGTGTTGCTTGATGAAGCTAATTTAAGCCCAATAGAATTTTATTGGTCTAATTTTAATTATTATTGTGATGATCCTACACATCAAGTTGTTTCATATTCAAATGGGGAAAAATATGAATTTGGTTCAGAGTTAAAATTTCTTGCAACTATTAATTATGATCAAACAACTGCGGATCTTTCACCAAGATTTCTTGATCGAGCATGGGTTATATCTATGAATCCAGTTTCTGTAGATGTTATTGTCTCAGGGTTGATGGATGATTCGGTTGTTGAGAATAATAGTGAAGTAATTTCGTTAGAAACATTAAACAATATCTTTGATTGGCATAACGTCAAGGATAAAAAAATGAATCAGATTACAAAGACTAGATTAGATAGAATAATTGATAAGATGAAAGAAGGTGGACATACAATAAGTGCAAGAAGTATTCACTTAATAAGCCATTATTATCTGGTTGCTGAAATGTTTATGTCATCAAAAGAAGTTGCGCTTGATTATGCTATATCCCAGAAAATACTTCCTTGTATTAACGGAAATGGAAAACAGTATAAAGAGTTTTTGAATGGGTTAATGACTATTTGCAAAGAAAATCAATTAAATAAAAGTGCAAGTATTGTTTCTAAAATCCTCGAAAAATCAGAGCATGAATTTTATAGTTTCTTTAGTTTATAAAATAAAGGGGATGTCAACATGAAGTTATGCATAGTTAAGCCAGATGGTACTGTTGCAGAAATCTTGTTGCGTGATCGTCAACCATCTTTCGAAGCATTTAATAATGAACAATTATTTTTTGAAAATTATCAATACAAATTTATTTTGCGTGAAATAGAAGAGTATGAGAATGTAGAGATATTTGTGGGAGACTATTCAGTACCTATACATTATAAGGCATCTACGGATTGGTATGAAACGGATCAAGATTTAGTTTTTGGTGGTTGTTTTGATTTGGCATATATAAGTGTGTGGGTAAGCGAAAAAGAGGGAAAAGAAGAACGTTTTTACACGGATTTTCTTCGAATTGCTACTACTAAACAAACAACAAGACAAGTTGAACAGATGCTAGATGAAATAGAAAAAAATATTCCTAATTTTTTGGAGGTATGTTTTAGTCGTAACAAAAAAAATTCAGGACTTAAGAATGACAGTACAAGATCTATTTGGAATACACTTAAATTGGTAGATGAAATTATAAAGACTTACGAAGAGAATTATGATTCTTTTTTTAATCATAAGAAGTCCTTTGTAGAACCTGTAGCCAGTGTAGAAGATGTAAGATCAATGAGAGTAGTAAATCAAGAAAGTTTAAGGTGGATTGCGTGCAATCCAGATAATCTTGTGAAAACTGATAAAAAAACAGGAATAAATTTTAATGGTCACAATTATATGCCATCGAAAATAAAAACATATATTTCTAAGTATTCTTATAATGTGTATGAAAATAGAGTTATATTAGGATTTTTAAAAAATGTCATTGATTATTTAGAAAATCAAATTATAGGATTTGCTAAAGAAATTGTAGAGGTAGAAAACATACCTGAATCAATAGTTGCACAATTGCCAAATACGCATGCGCTTACAGGAAAATGCGTTTATGTTTATTATAAAGGCGTGGTGGATAGATTTTCTGAAAAAAAAGATATTTTGGAAGAAATATATTATAGGTATGAAAAAATTTTAAAGTGTATACCAGAGGATATATATGGATTGCCTAAGCTTACGAATACATTTAAACAAATATATCATTATCGAATCTGTTATGAATGTATGGCAAAATGGTTTGAAACAGGGGATTATACTTTTGATCATTTAAATTATTTATTCAAACTAAAAACACTAAGCCGAATTTTTGAATACTATTGTTTGATAAAAATTCAAAACGCAATTGCTTTGTGCGGATTTATTTTGCAAGATTCAGACCGAATTATATATGATGTAGAAGATGATTCTGAAAATATCAATAACCAATATATATTTGAAGGTAATGGATATGAAATAACATTATTATATGAACCATCTATTTGGATAGATAGAAGTAATGTATGTACTAATTTGTATTCAACAGGTTACAATTTTATAAAAAGTAAGTGGAATGATAGATGGACCCCGGATTTTGTATTGAAAATATCTGGTAATTATAAAGATTACTATTATATACTGGATGCTAAATATTCAAATTTCTATAATGTGAAAAGGCGATATATTCCAGCGTTAGTTTTGAAATACGGAACACAAATAGCATCTAAGGACAAGTTTTTTTCAGATGTAATAGGAATTGGAGCGATATATCCTAGTAAGGAAGACAAAATATATTATTTTAAGAAAAATGCAATTAATTCACTGAAGCATTCACTTCCACAATACTTTTCTTTGACAATTGTCGATGGAGATGTGGGAACGCAAATTCTTAAAGAGCAAATAGAAAAATTATTCAAAGTTGTTGATATACTTGAGGAGGAATGTGAGAATATAGATTCTTCTAAAAAAGAAATGAGTTTGAATAATTTTGAAATTGAGCACGAGAAGATAGAGAATGAGCCAAAGACAGAGGTAGAGAAAAAAGAGAAAAATGATAGCTTAAATATTAATGTTAGTGGAAAAAATTGTTTCTATTATGCCAAAAACATCTGTCTCTGTCAAAAAAAACCATGTACAGTTATTAACGCTCCATGTAAACATTATATTCCAAAAAAATCTAGAGAACTGTTAAAGGAAGATAGTTGCAGAAATTTAATTCAATATGTGAAGCGGAACAAGCCAAATGGTAGGGTAGAATGTTCGATTTCAGGTTTGCCGGGATGTATTGGTGCGGAGCAATGCAAATTTTATTTAAAAAAGAATGTACATAAATAAATTGATTGACACCATATGTGACACCACGTATAATATGAATAGGAGGTATAATAAATGTCAAAGTGGGATAAACTGATAACACGTATATGCAATTTATCGAAAGACCTCCGGTTTGATGAGTTACGGAAGGTATTGGAAAGCTATGGTTACGAAATGAATGCACCAAGAAATGGAAGTAGTCATTATACTTTCAGAAAGCAAGGGTGTATGCCAATTACAATACCAAAGCACGAACCAATCAAGAAAGTATATGTAGAAATGGTAAGGCAGATTGTAGAAAGCGAGGCGAAGAATGATGAAGACGCTGAATGATTATATGGCAATGTCCTATCGTATGGAAATTGTGGAAGATAAAGATGAAGGCGGATTTGTAGTTTCTTATCCGGATTTGCCTGGTTGCATTACTTGTGGTGAGACAGTGGAGAGTGCGGTAGCAAATGCACTGGATGCAAAAAAAGCATGGATTGAAGCTGCATTAGAAGAAGGCGTAGAGATTCATGAACCAGATAGTTTGGAAGATTATTCTGGGCAGTTTAAATTGAGAATTCCACGAAGTCTGCACAGATCACTGGCAGAACATTCTCAGCGGGAAGGAATCAGCATGAATCAATATTGTGTGTATCTACTTTCCAGAAATGATGCAGTGTTCTCAAAATAAATGTTGTCAAACTTATCTACACCATTTACAATAAGCTGGCAACAAATTGGCAACAGAAAATCAGTGAGCCAAAATAATATATGCAACAGAAATAAAATAACGGCAAAAAAGATGTAAAACTTAAACAAATATATTTAAAAATATCTTTTGATTTGCCGAGTTTGAATAATGTACATGAGCCAAGAAATGCCGAATTTACGGCGTTTCTTGGCTCGTTTTTGGTTGTGTGACAATCAAATGACAATAATTTTGAAAGTATATATAATAAGTTATAATCTTTGTATTGGTGAGATTTCAATTGAAAAATTTGGCGCTTCGTTTGCTTCTACAGGAAAAAAGAAAAAATCGCAAGTCATTTCAAAACGTTCACCTATTACATTTTCCATTTCATATTGAAATTTTAATGATTGTATTTCACCATGTTGACATTGTTCGGCAAGATTGAATTTGGTAGCATACACACATCTGAGAAGTGCACCAGGCTCAATATCACATGACTGAAAAAGCCAAAAACCAAATTCATGTTCTGCATCGTTTTTAACAATGGACTTACAGTTAAAATTGCGTATGGTTTGTTCACCATCGTTTTTTAATGTATATACAAATGTGTGATATTGATTAAACACATCTTTGTAGGATGTGAGCATTTCGTTGGGATTTACTTTATTATAAGAAATTTGAAATGCGTCTTTTTCTAAATCAAATTTTTTTGTGATATTTTTTCCATTGGTATTCCAATATGAGTAATTAATATTAGTAAGTATAGGATAGTATTTTGCTTGTTCGATTTTGGAATTTAGTTCTATTAATGCAACACTTTTTTCGGTCAATGTTTTTATTTCATTTTGAAGAGTTATAAATTTTTCTTCGGAGGAGTCAGAGAGTTCCTTGTATTTTTTGTTCTGATATAGAGCAATAATTCCCAACATTACGGTGCCAACGGCACCTAAATATGATGCAATAAATCCGAACCAAGTTTCTTTAGATAAGTTTATCGGAATGTTGAATGGAAAAATAGTCTCACATAAAATCATTTTTTCGATTAAAAATGGAAATAAAATTAAGATAATAGTTATCATAATGTACAGTAAATATTTTGCAATTCTCTTCATGTATATTCTCCTAATAATAAAGTGTATTAGTCCTTCTTCGGTTTCCGTTTCCTCTTCACATAAGAGAAATCCGGAAACAGGTTTTTTATTAATTCAGCAGTTTCTTCAGCATCGTCATCCTCATTCATATTCTGAACCAGTAGCTGGTCGCCATCATCAAGATTTAACGAAACAGTGTATTCTTTATTTGGGTCTGTTGGGTTTATTGGGTATTTTATCTCTTTGAGATAATATTCCGTTTCTGATATTTCTTCATCTTCAAGCTTGTCTCGTAAACGAGCCCAATATTCAACCATCTTTCGGAAGTTGTCAAGGTCTTCCTGTGGACGGGGACCGGCACTTGGAAGCCGCTCTTCAAATTTGAAGCATACTTCTCCATCTTTCATAGTAGGCCGTAGTCCGTATGCCCATTCAATGTCAAACAGCACATGAAGTGCGCTGAATATGTTTGCAACATCAGGGTCAGATAATGCATAAAAGCTGACCCCCAGATTGTTTGCAATATTTAATAAAGTTGCTTCATCCGGATATCTGTTTCCGAGCTCATAGTTTCTGATGGTGGATTCGTTTAATCCACATTTATCTGCTAATTCCTTTTGCGTCATGTCAGATGCAATTCTGAAATTTCGAATCAAATAGCCTACCCGGCTGGTGAATTTCTCGCCCATTTTAACTGCTCCTTATTCGTGGAATGAGTGTTGTAGCATGCACGAAGACACGAGGTACAAAACATGCATCTACATTAATACTTAATATGTTTTCTGCGAAGGCAAAAACTCGAAAAACTTTCGGTTTTCCTCGTTCGCGGGCGCGTTCTCATGGTGCTTTGCCGCTTGTTTATGCTTCGCATATCAATCGGCAAAACTCCATGCTCACTTTTGCCTTCGCGTACATTATATTATCAACAGTGCAAAAATGAAATGTTTTTTAGCGAAAAGCATTGACAGTACAAAAGTGAACTGCTAATATAAAACACATCACAACCGTTCAGAAATGAACTGAATAATAAAAGCATAAGAGAGGAGGCATTAGCTTATGGAGAACAAGAGATTTTTAACAGCGCAGGATGTAATGGAAATGCTGGGAGTTTCACTATCGTATTCCTATAAATTGATACGACGGCTGAATGCGGAACTTGAGGCTGATGGATTTGTGACAATAAAAGGGCGTGTCAGTACACAGTATTTTATGAAACGAATCTACGGGCTATGTGGATGAAGGATAGACTTGCAATGACTCATATTTTTAATGAAGTCGAATCAGATAAAACTTTTATCGGTGTTTCGCGTTCAGGTGCGTTGTTAAATCAACTTTTAGAATACATAGTTTTGAAGAAATTGTCCACATTAACAACAGATTATTTTAATAACCCCAAATACAATAAAGATAAGATAACAAGAATACAAAGAGAAGAAATTAATGATTTTGTTGCTTCTAATATTTTTGTGAATTTATTTTCAAAGCAGCCATATGAAAGGGCAGCGTTTGATAATAAAGATTTCGAAAGAGATGTTGTATATAGTATTGGTAAAAATGGTGCAATATATGATAAATTCGAACTTTATGTACCAGTGAAATGTCGGTTTGTTAAAGAAAAATCTAATACTATTACTTTGAAGCACCCGTATTTTGAACTTAAAATCACACCAACTTTTACCGGATTTGGAACGGTTTTGCCACGTGATTTCGAGAAGAGATATATGCAAATTGAGAATCTTTCAAATATTTCGTGTTACAAAATAATGATTGGAATAGATTTGAAGTTTTCGCCACTTGCTTTTTTTATGAACAAAGAGCAATATTATGGTTGGATAGATAAATTTGCAAATGAGTTGATAAATTATGCATCAATTGATAAATTTTTTAAGAAAATAAGATGGGATGTGGTTAGAACTTTTATGAAGTGTAATAAGTAACGTATTGGCAACATTTTGGCAACAGAAAATCAGTAAGCCAGAATAATTGATGTATTTGAAGTAAAAACAGGGGTGTATTTGCACAAAATTTAAATAAATACAGTTAAGAACAGCAAAGGACACGCCGAGTTTGAATAACGGACTAAAATGCCGAAAGCCTGTATTTATGCGGGCTTCCGGCATTTGTTTTATCAAATGGCTCTAGTTTGGCTCTATTTGTGGGCGGGATAAGGGTTGCGAAAGCACTGATAGAGAAATAAAGACATAATGGTAAGGAAAAAGTGATATATGCATCTTGGAAGCACAGGAATAATGAAAATTATAAGTTCAGCTGGAACAAAAAGTATGTTATGTACTGGAGAATTCTGGGAATCTGTGGGGAGTAATTGCGGGAAAAAAGGGAAAAGCGTATAATGCAAGAAAATAATGTTTTCACAGTGTAAAATAGAGGAGAGAACTATCATGCAGAAAATACTGATTGTAGAAGATGATACAAATATCAATAATCTGCTTCAGGAAGCATTATCCAAAGCAGGCTATTCCTGTGAGCAGGCGTTTTCCGGAACTGAGGCAAAGCTGCTTTTGAATATGCAGGAGCATAGCTATGCACTGGTGTTGCTGGATTTGATGTTGCCGGGAATTACAGGAGAAGCAGTTCTGGAGGAAATACGGAAAAAGGGAAATCTTCCGGTTATTGTTTTGACTGCGAAAGATAGCTTGGATGAAAAGGTAAAGGTTTTAACTAGTGGGGCTGATGATTATATAACGAAACCTTTTGAAATCAGAGAGGTACTGGCAAGAATTCAGGTACAGCTTCGTCATACAGAAGAAAAGGAAATAAAAGAATCTAACCTTTCGTTCAGAGAGATGGTATTGAACAAAGCTACTTTTCAGGTCAGCATTGGTGGAAAAATACTTCCTAAGATAACAAGACAGGAGTTTGCGATTTTAGAATTACTGCTCAGAAATCCGAAGCAGGTTTTCAGTAAAGAGGACATTTTTGAATATGCGTGGGACGAACCATATATGGGTGAAACAAAAACTCTGGATGTACATATAAGCAATATTCGTAAAAAGATAAAAACAGTTACATCTGAGGAATATATTGAAACAGTCTGGGGAATCGGTTATCGTCTTCATCTATAATCTTTACTCTTTTTTTACTATTTATTTGCGTTTGATTAGGATTATTCCTTTATGATAAATGCAGATAAGAAAAAGGAGATGAAAAACTTGAGCGAAATGTTATTGGAAACAAGAAATTTGACTAAGCAATATGGACACCATAAAGCTGTGGACAGTGTCAATATGCATATTAAAAAAGGTGCTATTTATGGTTTTATCGGTCGGAATGGAGCTGGGAAGACAACTTGTCTGAAGATGATCAGTGGACTTTCCAAGCCAACTTGTGGAGAAATCGAGATGTTCGGATACAAGGGAAAGGATTTGCAAAAAGTTCGATCACGGATAGGATGTCTGATTGAGGCACCGGGACTTTATGGAAATATGACTGCATATGAAAATCTGAATATCAAATGCAAGCTGTTTGGAATAAAGAAAAAAAGTTATATTGAAGAAATATTGAGAATTATCGGTCTGGAGGATGTGGGAAAGAAAAAAACAAAACATTTTTCACTTGGAATGAAACAGCGTTTGGGAATTGGTCTTGCTTTGGTTGGAGAACCAGATTTATTAGTTCTTGATGAGCCAATCAATGGATTGGATCCACAGGGTATTGCAGAGATCCGGGATACGATTCAGAGACTTCAGAAAGAGAAGAATATGACAATATGCATTTCCAGTCATATTCTTGAGGAATTATCGAAGATTGCTACTGATTATGGAATTATTCATAATGGAAGTTTATTACAGGAAATTACAAGAGAAGAATTAATAAGAAGATGCAGTGAACGGATAGAGTTGACATTGGATCATCCGAAACAGGCGATTCCGGTGATGGATTCTATGGGATTTACCAACTATCAGGTAACAGATAAAGAACATATTCATATTTTTGAACGATTGAATGAAAGTGCAGCGTTGAATATGGAACTTGCAAAGGCAGGAATTCCGGTAAAAGGGATTTCCATAACCAGTGAAGAACTGGAAACTTATTTTCTGAATCTGACGGGAGGTGCGGATCATGCTTAATATAATAAAAATGGATTTATACCGGATGCTTAAAACCAAAAGTATGTATGTAATCTGGATCGTACTGGCAGCAATATTATTGATTACAACATCTTTATGCAAGACAGATTATGAGCTTTTGACTGAAAAGGATGCCATGAAACAGGAGCAGGTTACTGAACCTACTGTGGATAATATTAATGTGGGAATGATGGTAACGCTGCCTACGGAGCCGGGAGAAAAGGTGACGGTATATGATATCTTTTTTGCCAATTCCCAAGGAAAATTGTATGCACTGCTTTTGGTGATTTTTACTGTTCTGTTTTCAACAGCGGATATCAGTAGCGGATATATTAAGAATATAGGAGGTCAGGTTAGAAATAGAGGAACTCTGATTTTTTCCAGGGCAATTGCCTTGGCTGTCTTTACGGTACTGACAATGGCAGGTGCATTCTTATTTCAGGCAGCGGCGAATGGTATTTTTTTCGGGGAATTTGAATGGGGAAATACAAAGGCAATTTTATCTTATTTTGTGACTGAACTGGCTCTTCATTATGCACTTGTGCTGATTTGTATGGCGATTGCAATTATTTTGAAAAATAATGTAATCAGCATGGTCATTGCGGTCTGTCTTAGCATGAATGTGATGACCATTGTGTATGGGGTGATCAATAGTGCTATTCAAAAAATAGGAATTCAGAATTTCCAGATTTATAAGTATACGATAACAGGAAAATTATCACTGCTTCCTATGAATCCGAGTGGAAATGAGTGTTTGGTGGCATTTGGTGTGGCAATAGTGTTCATCGTTATGATGATATCAGTAAGCAGTGTTGTTTTTCAAAAGAGGGATATTTAACGGATGTATATCGTAATTGGGATATTAGCAGGAATTATTATCTTACAATTTATTATTATGTGGAAATACCAGCGGCAGGTGAAAGACATCTGCTGCCAATTGGCGTTTATGATGAAACATGACAGTAACATGTTGATTAACCATGAATTTGATGTGGGTGGAATAGGAAAGCTTTCTGACAAGTTGAATGAGCTTCTGGAACTGCGAAGAAAAGAGAAGCAGCATTATCAGGAGAAAGAAGCTCTGATTGCGGACACTTATACAAATCTTTCTCATGATATCCGCACACCACTGACATCTTTGGACGGATATTTCCAGCTAATGGAAGAATGTGAAAATATAGAGGATCAGAAACGTTATTTAAGCATTATCCACGAAAGAATTCATAGTCTGAATGAAATGTTGGAAGAACTTTTTATGTTTACAAAGTTAAAAAACGAATCTTACAGTTTGGAATTGACATTGAGCTGTATGAACCGGATTTTGAAAGAAACAGTTTTTTCATACTATGATGAATGGGTAAGAATGGAAATTCAGCCGGATATTCAGATTACGGAAGAACAGTTGTATATACATGGAAACAGGCAGGGACTCCGCCGTGTTATCCAGAATGTGATAAAAAATGGGCTGGATCATGGAGAAAAGAAGATTAGCATTGTGTTGGAACGTGATCAAAATCAGGCGGTGCTTAGAATCAGCAATCAGGTTACACATCCAGAACAGATTAATATAGATCAGGTATTTGAGCGATTTTATAAAGCAGATGTTGCCAGAAGTAAAACATCTACTGGATTGGGACTATCTATTGCAAAGGGGCTTGTAAAACGTATGAATGGTGAGATTGGAGCAAAGATAGAGGAAAACGAGTTTATTGTTGAGATGAGCTTTCCGATTGTACAAGATGGAATGGGGAAATAATAGGAAGTTGTTTAAAATAAAGATTTTGACATATTGAGAATTTAATGCTAATATAATTATAGAAAAGGTGCTACCGATAGACGGTTAGCCCACATAATGATTAGTTAAGAAAATAACCGTTCAGTTTGCGAGGCTGGGGCGGTTATTTTTTGGTGTGATTGCATCCTATTGCGTAACCAAGTCCAAAGGCTGTTAGGCATAAGCTGATAACAGCAATCAGACCTTCGAGAGTCAACATTAGCATCCCCTCCTTTAGCAAGATTTCCGCAGATAACTGGGGATTTCTATGTAAACAGAGGGTCACAGTCCCTCTGGAGAAGGACTAACCGCCTACCGTGAATGGTAGCACCATGTGGTGATTATATCAGAATGAAGAAAAGGATACAAGATTATTTAATAATATGTATGATATGTGAAAAGTCTTAAATTCCACCATGAGTGTGTCTGCAAGAGTATTCAGATAAACCTCTTTTGGATTACGTTGCCGGATTCATATTGTGCAATACAGACGTCTGCCTAAGCTTCGCTGATACAAACAGAAGTTCACAAATAGCGAAAAAAGATATTGACATACGAAAAAATATACTGTATTATAATCTTACAGCATAACAATATGATTTTTCATATTGTGGTCTAATCCCATAAAGTGGAGTGCAATAGCACTTGAGGAGCATCTTTGAATGCTCTACTGTTAGGGGCCGGCATGTTACGAAAAGACCCTTAGCATGCTGCAAGCGTCGCAAGCTCTGCCTCGCTCGGGAAGCTCGGCAGAGCTCAACGGATTAGATAGGTTATTCTGTATGCACCACACTTCTTTCGGGATGGAAGCTATAAACTATATAGGTGGCTTCTAAAGGAGTGAATTTAATGAAAAAAATGCTGTATGTACAGAATGCTCAGGTAGCACCTCGAAAACCTGACAGAAAATCTGAGAAAAAGCGAAAAAAACTGAGAAGCAAAGTTTTTACGATGATGTTTCGAGGGATTGAAGCTTTATGGATGCTGTTACAGATTGTTCAGTATTTGCTACAGATTGTTAAGTAAGAGGATTGCTATAGAAAACCTATCTAATTTTTGATTATTAGTCGTAAGACTTCATATAGATTATTGAGGAAAGGTGGGAAAATTGTGATTGGGGATACATTGAAACGAACAAGAATGATATACGGATATAAAGCGTTTGAAATGAGCGAATTATTACAGATATCTAAAAGCTACCTTTCCGAGATTGAAAACAATAAAAAACAACCTTCATTAGAATTATTAGAAAAATACTCAGAAATCTATGGGATGAAACTATCTTCATTAATTTTATTGTCTGAAAATTATGAGGAAGCCAATAAAAGTAATAAAGGTGATAAATTTATAAGAAATATGATGATAAAACTTATTGAGAAGATGACACCGGATTTGGAGGAGTAATGGCAAAGCAATATAAGAAATATGATATTACACAGTGTGCTTTATACAAATGTAATAGTCCCCGCAATTTGAAAAGGGTATTAAAGATAACAGATGAGGAGTATAAGGACATTGTTAAAATTGTAAAGTATCATGCATTTCAGATTGATAAAAAAGATGGTGTGGAAAAAAGAAATATTACTGCACCTGACAGAAGAATAAAGGAAATTCAAACAAGAATTCTGCAGCTTCTCCAAAAAGTTGAAAGACCAGAATGGCTTATTTCTGGTGAAAAAGGAAAATGCTATATTGATAATGGAAAGAAACATATTCATTCGAATTACTTTTTAACAATGGATATTAAAAAGTTTTATGATAATTGCGGAAGAGAATATGTTTTTTGCTTTTTTAGGGATAGAATGTTAATGGCGGGGGATTTGGCCGGATTATGTACAGATATTGTTACATATGAAGGTGGTATTCCTACCGGATGCCCAACAAGTCAATTATTGGCATTTTATGCGTATGAAAATATGTTTAATGAAATATACGAAGTAGCATATAAGTATGGATGCATATATACGGTATATGTTGATGATATGACTTTTTCCTCGAAAGATACTTTCGATGTGAAGAAAATGAAAAGTGAGATTGATCAAAAACTAAGGAAATATGGGCATAAGCCGAAATATAAAAAGGTAAAGTATTATTCTCATGGACAGTATGTTCCAATAACAGGAACGATTGTTACTGGGAATCATGAGTTGAAAGTCCCGAATAGACTACAAAAGAGAGTATATGATGATTTTCAAGAAATAAAAAGTTTTGAAGGACGAAAATTAACTTCTGAAGAACAGATAAAGATAAATAGTTTAAAAGGAAGGGTTCAGGCTTCGGAAAATATTGAGCCAGGAAAATTCCCGGAAATAAAGCGATTAACGAATGTGATTGCAAAGGAATAGCGGGTATTTTAGAGGATATCTTTCTGAATGACAGAAGTTTATATTCTTTGTGGAATTAATAAATGTAATTAAGAACTGAGGGAGGTGCCAGAATGTTTGCAAATTTAATTTATTATGACAAAAACAAAGTAGATCAATATATGGCATTAATTACAAAAAAGTCAACTATTGCGAAAGAAGACACAGAAGAGGATTTACAGAATAAAAGAGCTAACTATTTATTAGAGTGTTCCGAATTTGAGGAACTTTTAAAAAATAGAGATGATTATGTTGATTTTACCGATGGCGATGCGGATATTAGCATAAAAGATGTAAAAATTGCTTCTATTATTAAAATGACGGGAGAAATTTATGTTCCAGAATCATTTGATATAATACATCTTATTGAAGAATATAAATCTTTGATATTAGCGGGTGTCGAATGTAAAGATGATGATGAAAGAGCGATATTAAATGCTGTATTTAATAATTCCAAAATGAAAGTGCCTATTTTTTGTGAGTTAGGGGAAGAGTGTGACTATTGGTTGGGAATTGGAAAAGCAGTACAAGATAATTTATTAGTAAATTATAATGAACTGGAGGACTTAGAAGGTCGTGAAGTTACTGTGCTTGCCAAAATAGAAACAAGAAAATATTATAAAGATACACCATTGAAAGTTTTTGATATATATAAAGATTTTTTGGGGTTAAATAGGGCATTACGTAAACAAATTGTAGATCAAAAAAGTAATGATTTTGAAAGTGTAGAAATCGAAGAAGATTATTTGGGATTAGAATTATTGGCAATTTATTAATTCTGAGGAGCATTCTAATGAAAGAAGTAATTAAAGAATTTTTAGAACCAAGTAAAAAAGAAAAACAAGAGTTATGGGAAAAAGCTGTTTTTGTATTTGATACTAATGTTCTGTTGAACTTATATCGCTATTCCGCTAAAACCAGAAATTCGTTATTAAATGCATTTGAAAGCTTTACAGGTAGAATATGGATACCATATCAGGTTGCCTGTGAATATATGAGAAAGCGCTGTGAGGTGATTTATGAAACTGTTCAGAGATATGATCAGTTCAAAAAAGAAGCGGAAACATTTACTGGTAAAGCTGTTGAAACATTAAGATTAACATCAAATGATGAGGAAGTTTCTGAATTAAAGAGATATTTGTTTAAATGGTTAGATAGCAATAAAGAGCGAAATTTACTGGTTTTAAATCCCGAAGAAGATGAAATACTTGAAAAAATCCTGAAGATATTTGACGGGAAAGTGGGGGGGATTGTTCCCGAAAGTGAACTGGATGTAATAAAAAAAGAAGGAGAGGAACGGTATAAAAAATCTATTCCTCCAGGATATAAGGATGGCATAAAGAAAAAGGGACAGGAAGATGATAATAACGCTTATGGAGATTTGATAATTTGGAAGCAGATTATTAAATATTCAAAAGAAAATAATATAGGCATTATATATGTTACACATGATCAAAAAGAAGACTGGTGGAATATTGTTAAAGGTAAAACAATTGGTCCGAGAGTAGAACTTAGGAGAGAATTTTTTGCTGAAACGAAACAAGAATTTCATATGTATTCGATGAATAATTTTATAAGTACATACAATAGTTTAAATGAAGTTCAAATAGATAAGAGTGCGGTTGAAGAAGTAATTAGTTTGGATAGAGCTGTAAATAAGCGTCGTAAAGAACGTTCTTATTCGATGTCTGAGAAAATAGCAAAGGTTGAAGAAACTTTGGAGAAGATTCAGAACCGTATTTCACGTCGAAGAAAAATTATTATGGATATAGAAAACAAATATCAAAAACAAGGATTAGAGATGCCGGAGAACATTAAAACTCAGTATAATAATACAAAACAAAAAATGGAAGAACTTGAACATGCACACGCAATAAAACAAAAGGAATTAGAAGGATTAAAAGAAAATCTAAAGCGAAGGGAAATGGATGGACAAGTATTAGATATAATAATGAAGGAGTATTAATTGGAGTTTAAAAATATTTTTGTAATGTCATTCGATATGGAATAGTACGAGAGTATATTATTTATTTTATATGGTAGGTAATTGGTAGGAGTGCCTGCTGTATGCGTATTTACTTAAAATATTTTATATTATGTTACCAATAATTTTTCAGAGGTGAATATTGTGATTGATTGGTTTATGAATCTTAGTGTAACAAATCAAATTGCGATTATTGTTGCAGGGATTGCTGCCGGTGGTGGAATCATAGTGGCGATAATTAACGGGCTTTTTAGTGTTTTTTCCAAAAAGAAAGATGATAAAACTTCAAAACATTCAGTTAATCAGACGGCATATGATAACGTAACGCAAATTGGGGTACAAATTAACAATAAGAAAGAAGATGAATAATAGTATGTCAGATATAATTGAGATAACACAAAAATCTGCACCAGCATCTAATTCAACACAGATTGGTGTCCAATACGTTGGAATGACACCTGAACAAGCAGCTAAACAAACAATAGATCTTTTTATGGATAATTTTCCGAAGCTTCAGTCACTTGCAAAAGAAACGGCAGAACTACGAGCAACTGAATTATGCAATGAGATTTTAAAAAAATTAGAGGAAAAGCAAGTCAAAGATTTTACTCCGTTTACACAACCCGATGTTCAATTTGTATTATATGAAGCTCAAAAGAATTATGCCCGTTTTGGTGAAAAAGAAGTTATGAAAATCTTAACAGAATTAATCGCAAATCGTATTCAGAATGATGACAAAGGGCATTTTAAAAGGATTGTGGATAATGCGGTTACTGTCGCTTGCGAATTATCTTCTACGCAATTAGATTGTCTGTCGACTTTGTTTATGTTGACTAAGGTTCGATTTTCGAATATTATAACTATTGAAGATTTGAAAGAGTTTTTTAATTATATTTCTTCAGTTTTTGATTTGGAAAATATAAATTATGGGCAAGAGATTTCATATCTTAATTTTAAAGGTTGCTTGCAAATAGAATTACCCGATATTCCTAAAATTCAATCAAAGCTATATAATTTAGCTCAAAATGAAGTGGAGAAAAATATATCTCAAGGAATAAAACAATTTGGTACAGATTATGGAATTTCAGAAATTGGCATTATATTAGGAATAATAAATGCTGAGCAGAAAAGCCGTTATAGATTTGATCCCCATATTTGGATTTATGATTGATGTCATTATATAAGATCAGCGATGGTAAACCTTTGAGATATGATCGGCGGAAATATATTTTAGAATTTATTTTCAGATTATGAGGATACTCACATTTTATTACACTAAATGTGTGGCAACATTTTGGCAACTGTTCTTCAGAAAGCCAGTGGAAATTATGTAATAGAAATAAAAACTGGGCATACTGCAAGCAAAACCTTAATTAATTCCGTTAGGTTTTGGCGTGGCAGAGCCGAGTTTGAGTAAAAAGGTAAATCCATACAAAGCCTGTATTTATGGGCTTTGTATGGATTTTTTAGATGGCGTTGGGGACGATTTGGGTACAAAAATATTGACCATTTGGAGGACAATGCTAAGTGGGAGTTTGTTTACTGTGTTGTGGATACAGTTAAATCTTCAAGAGATTACCCAAAGACCTTATTAACTCTGTTTTTCACAAGAGAAAAACTATTTCCGGCTTTTCTGATCAATCGTTGTACTGAAGGCTCAGCCAGGCTCGTATTTGACAACCTTGAAAAAGAATGGGAACCTATGAATTTAATTTTCAAAGTTTTTCTTCAATATCTTTGATTGATTTATGGTCTTCTGTTTTCCATTCGCTTCTTCCGTTTGCATTTCTTCCCATAACAATAGCAGCTGCCAATGAAGGGCTGGTAAAGATATAGTCTTTTGTAAAGCAGAAGTTTGAATCAATGATTCCCTTTTCAATAAGAGAAGTACGTAATTTGATTAGAGGTGCAGACATACTGGGCACGGTACTGGAAGCAATTTGGGAATCTTTAAAAACTGCAAAACCATCGGGAACAATAACACCTTTGGAGCTTGCGCCTCTTGCTCCCTTAATATAAAAGAGTAACTGTTTAGGTCCAGCTTTGATTGAGGAATCTTCGATGGAATCAAAAGTTTTATATCCCAAAGTGTTTACAAGTAATTTTGTATTACTAATAAATTCTGAAAGCATAGCTTCGTCGTATTCTGAAATGGATGAACATGTAGGAATTGTACTGTTTAACACGTTGGCACGCCCGGTATCCTGGGCGATATTGTAAAATTTGTTTTCAAGGTACTTTACATGTGCTTTATTTAGTAGGTTATCTTTACTTATTACTGCGATACAGTCGTTCCAGTAATCTTCTTTGAGATGCTGTTTGAGTCGTGTGAACATTTTTTCGGCTTCGCCTACATAGACCGTGTCAAAATTGCTTTCATCTTTACCGAATAAGAAGTATACGCCAGTGTTTTCCGAATCATTTCGTTTTGCAAATTCTGAAAGCTCATTTCGAGAAATTTTATATATACGGCCATTCCAATTGGAAAGTTCACACATGATACGTCCATTCGGATTGCCATCAAATATATACATTTGGATTGTTTTGCTAAATGCCATAGTGTTTACCTCAATTTCTGTTTATAATTGATGTTTCTGCATTCGTTGCAGAGGTTACAATGCTGAGTGCTTATAACGATAAGCTTTTGTTAAAAAAGAGTATATCATGTGGAAAATGTTATAACAATAAAAAGCTAAACAATGTAAGTTAATCAAAAATTCCTTTTACAATCCCACCATAATTTTTTCAAATCTCCCCATTCCCAATCTTTTATGATAAAATAAATCATACTATTTGAAATGGAGGACAACTATGATTCAGGATAAAACGCAGTTAGTACGTGACGGATTGGAAACTGCATATATCGATGGCAATATTGCATCTGAGATATCATATAAGCCGGGCTTTGTTTCAAATAATCATAGGGAAGGCAAGAAAGTTATTTCAGTCATAGAGAGTGAACTTCTAAAATGTGATAAGTTTCAGATAAGTGTGGCATTTATTACTTTGGGCGGTGTAACACCGCTTCTTCAGACGTTGAAAGAGCTTGAGAGAAAAGGGGTTCCAGGGGAGATATTGACCTCAAACTATTTGGATTTTAGTGAGCCTTTGGCTTTGGAGAAGTTGCATTCTCTGAAGAATATAAAGATTAGAATGTATGACACAAGATCTGCTAACAATGGCTTTCATACAAAGGGATATATATTCAGAGAGGATGAAATATACAGGATCATAATTGGCAGCTCAAATATTACCAGTGCCGCACTGACGACCAATAGAGAATGGAATACGAAGCTTGTCTCCACGGCACAGGGAGAGATGACAGAGGATATTTTAAGAGAATTTGACGAGTTATGGAACTCAGAATATGCTCTGGACTATGATGTGTTTTATGAGGAATATAAGCAGAGATACGATATAATCAAAGCTCAAAGGGAAATCGCTTCAGAGGGAAATGTTACCTCATTGGAGAGATATAAATTAAAACCAAACAGTATGCAGGTGAGATTTATTGCTAACCTTAAAGCTATATTGGAGAATGATGAGAAGAGAGCACTTCTTATAAGTGCCACTGGTACGGGAAAGACTTATGCGTCGGCATTTGCAATGCGTGAACTTGGATTTAAGAGAGTGTTATTTCTTGTTCATCGAGCGTCAATTGCTGTACAGGCAAAGAAATCGTATCAGAGAGTTTTCGGCAGTACGATTTCTGTAGGGTTGGTAGGTGCTGGCTATCATGAATACGATAGAGATTATATATTTGCCACTGTGGAGACGTTAAATAGGGATGTGCATTTGCAAATGTATGATCCAGCCGAGTTTGATTGTATTATTCTGGACGAGGCCCACCATAGCTCGGCAAATACATATCAGAAGGTTATGAATTACTTTACTCCACGTCTATTCCTTGGCATGACAGCTACGCCTGACAAGAGGAATGACAATGATTCTGGGGAAAATATTTATGAGATATTTAATCATCAGATAGCCTATGAGATTCGTCTGCAGCAGGCAATGGAAGAGGACTTGCTGTGTCCATTTCACTATTTTGGAATTACTGATTTATCCGTTGTACAGGATACCAAGTCAAAGAATCTATCAGAAGAAGATTTTAATAAATTGGTTTGTGACGAGCGTGTAAAGCATGTTATAGAGCAGTCGAATTACTATGGTTACAGCGGAGAACGTGTAAAGGGCCTGATATTTTGCAGCCGTAACCGGGAGTGTAAGGAACTTTCAAAAAAGTTCAACGAATTAGGATATAGGACAGTTGCACTCAGTGGTGAGGACTCAGAGATGGTTAGGCAGGATGCGTTTGAGAGACTTGCTATGGATGAGAGAGACGCAGCGGTAGATAAGACTCCTATAGATTATATTTTCTCTGTGGATGTCTTAAATGAAGGTGTTGATATTGTCGAGGTAAATCAGGTCATCATGTTGAGACCGACTCAGTCACCAATTGTTTTTATACAGCAATTGGGAAGAGGCCTTCGAAAAGCAGAGGGGAAAGAATACGTTGTAATCCTTGATTTTATTGGAAACTATAACAACAATTTCATGATACCGATTGCCTTATCAGGAGATAGAACATATAACAAAGATAATATCCGTAGATATGTCATGGAAGGTGAACGGATGATTCCTGGTGCATCTACGGTTCATTTTGATGAGGTTAGCAGAAAGAGAATTTTTGCGTCGGTTGATAACGCAAACTTTAGTGATATAAGGCTTATCAAAGAGAATTATACGAACCTCAAGAATAAACTTGGACGTATTCCCAGATTGAGGGATTTTGATGAATACGGCGAGATGGATGTTATTCGAATCTTTGATAACAACAGTCTCGGATCGTATTATAAGTTTTTAGTGAAATATGAGAAAGAATACAAGACTCGCTTGCCAGAGGGTGAAGAAAAAGTAATCGAATTTGTTTCTAAGAAATTGGCAAATGGAAAAAGAATTCAGGAACTTCAGATGTTGAAGAGAATACTTACATATGCCAGGGGTCTAGCTAAATTTGGTTTGTTTGCCGGCCTTTCAGAGGACATGAGGAAGTATGGAAAAGATGTCAGTCAGGATCAGAAGGAAAACATTGTAAATGTTATGACTAATGAATTCCCGGCTGGAGCGAGCAAGAAAACTTACGCGAAGTGCGTGTTTATTGAGAAAAAAGAAAACGATTATAGACCAACAAAGTCATTTTTACAAATGCTATCAAATGGCGAATTTTATGATATCCTTCAAGAACTTGTTGAATTTGGTATTAGCAGATACGAGCGTGATTATAGTAATACATATGATCAGACGGACTTTGTTTTGTACCAGAAATACACTTATGAGGATGTATGTCGTCTTCTAAATTGGGAGCAGAATGAAGTTCCGTTAAATATTGGTGGATATAAATATGACAGAAAGACGAAGACATTTCCTGTGTTCATCAATTATGATAAGGCAGAGGATATTAGTGACACCACGAAATATGAAGATCATTTTGTCCCGGGCTTCAGGAATCGATTGATAGCTATTTCGAAGTCTGGCAGAAGTTTACAATCAGAGGATGTACAGAATTTCCTTAAAGCGAAGGAAAGAGGAATTCATGTAGAGCTTTTTGTAAGAAAGAATAAAGATGATAAGATTTCTAAGGAGTTTTATTATCTTGGACATATGACAGCAAGTGGAAAAACTAAAGAATTCAAAATGGCGAACACAGAGAAAACAGCAGTGGAAATTGAATGGATACTTGATGTTCCAGTGCGTGAAGATATTTACGAGTACATTGTAAATTCTTAATTGGAGGATGTTATGAAGACAATAAGAGTAGTTGCTGCAGTAATTGTAAGAGAAAAAAACAACCAAAAGCAGATATTTGCAACCCAGAGAGGATACGGAGAACTTAAAGGGGGATGGGAATTCCCTGGAGGAAAAATAGAAGCTGGTGAAACTCCACAGGACGCTCTGGTCAGGGAGATAAACGAGGAAATGGATGCAAGGATAAATGTTGGAGAATTGCTTTATACTATCGAATATGATTATCCAGCTTTTCATTTGTCGATGGATTGTTTCTTGTGTGAGCTGGCAGCAGATCATTTAGAATTAAAAGAACACGAAGATGCGAAGTGGCTCACTATAGAGGAACTTGATTCGGTCGATTGGCTGCCGGCGGATGTGACACTGGTGGATAAGATAAAGGGTAAGCAAATGTAAAAACAGATTCAAAAGTGAGGTTATAAGAAAGATCGGAAGATATTTCAAGAAAGAAGATTAGGGGTTACACCACAAGGAGCACACCGAATGGAAAACAAACGAAAAAACGCAGTCCTGGAAATCTTAAACTACTGGAAAATCACAGAATTTCTAGGTCAGATCGACATTCCACAGGAAAGTACAGAGAACAAAAAGCTAATTAAGAATATTAAGAATGGCAAAGAAGTTAAGGCAGAGAAGATCGAGGTCTTCCTTGATTTGCCAGTTTTGTCGGCTTCTGATATAGATCTGGAAATGATCCTGGAAAATGACAGGGACGACTATGCGAAGTTTCCTACGGTTGGTGAAGAGATCCATTTTTGCCTGGGAAAGGTAGAGCGGAACACAGTAGTTGATTATCTTGAGAAGTTTATAGAGGATAAATCCGATAATCCTGAGATAGCTTATCCGAAAAAGAGCGCGATCGCATGGTGCTCATTCAAGACAGATACGAAAGGTGTGTATCTTAAGAACAGTTTCCAGCTGTCATCGATACTGTGGGCAGTTGCCAAGTGGGATGAGTCAAGAGCACATAATAGTCATGACTTTTCTCTCGATACTAACGAGTATGAAGAACTTGTTGGAGAGATCGATGAGGAACTGCAGGACCAGAATGTCGATGAGTTCATTTCAACCATATATGAAAAGATTTTTAACGAGTATGTGAAACACAGGTTCTTAGATGATCCTCAGGAATCGATGGGAATTGCCGAATACAACAGGTATGCGAGCGAACAGGTCAGAGATGCGGACGAAGACACATTTGACTATGCGGATCAGGGTAAAAGCTTCTTTTTGAATGACATTATCCAGTTGTCAGAGCTGGTGCAGAACGGGAACTTTGGCGAGGGGAATGAATATGAGAAGAAAGTGATCGAGTACATCCTGGCAGGATATGAAAAGTCGAAAGGCCTAGACGATTTACCGAGAACGATCATCTCGCCGGATGCGGGAAAAAGTGAGATGAAGTTGTTCTTTGACAGAATTCTTAACGTTACAAATTCGCCAAGGGGTAAATGGCCGGCCAAATATATGCCGGCGTTGATGCAGCAGGTTGCAGTCAATATTGCAATCAGACAGGACGGGGATGCTCCAGTTTTTTCTGTAAACGGACCTCCCGGAACGGGAAAGACTACATTGCTCAAGGAGATCGTGGCAAGCAATATTGTTGAGCGTGCCAGACTCCTCGCTGAGAATGCAGAAGATCCAGACTCTTTATTTGAAATGCATTCATTTTCGCATGGACCGCTAGAGGCAAATGCGAATGCCTATTACCAGTATGCGCCTCATTATTATTCGATAAATGTTGATGAGATCAACAATTATAGTATGCTGGTCGCGTCATGTAACAATGCGGCGGTGGAAAATATCACGATAGACCTTCCGAAGGAGGGGGATATACTTGACAGTTTGGAGTCGTCTGGGGATGACGAAGAGGAGATCTGCTGCGGTCTGGATGAGGTTCATGATTTGTTTGATATCAACAAGTCAGGTGATGTGGAGACTATAACCAGATACGGAAAGAGCCGAGAAGAGAAGGATATTTATTTTACGCGTTATGCGGATAAACTTTTAGGCGGAGCCGACTGCTGGGGCCTTATATCCGCTCCGTTTGGCAGAAAGGCAAATATCCGTAAGTATTGCAATTCGGTCCTGAAGCCATTTGTGGAGGACTATAAATCGAATGGTGTCAGAGAGCAGCATAAGGCAAAATATCTGGAGGTAAGAAAAAAGTTTTTATCTCAATATAAACTGGTGGAAAGCCTGCGAAATGAGTTGGAACAGATCTGTGCTCTGGCAAGTTCGGTTCCTGTGGAGTTGCAGGAAAATGCACCAGAGGATTTGTCATGTGAAATAAGTGATGTGGAAAGAAAGCGGCAGATGTTTGAGCGTCAGTTATTTGCTGAACAAAAAGAGCTGATCGAGCTTGAGGAAAGCAGACCGAAGGGATTGTTCGCAAGGCGTAAGGATACATCCGCAAGAGATATATTCATTCAGGAGAAGAAAGCAACAATATCAAAACTTAATGGAGAGATAACTTCTTTGAACAACAGGATATCAGGCCTGCAGAATCTTCAGGAATACCAGCGGTGTATTTCAAAATACTCGCATGGGCAGATGAAGATGACCCCGGTGGACGCTGCATTTATGGAACGTTATGTATCCGAGGACGACAGGCTGTCAACAAAAGCACAGATAACCAATCCATGGTTTACCGCCCAGTACAATAGAGAGCGTGAAAAGTTATTCCTGTATGCATGTAAGCTGCACAAAGAATTTGTCATTTCTTCAAAATGCATGCGGCATAATATCATCAACCTGATGATTGCGTGGAATGTGTTTGATGATTGTGGTGAGAGGATGAAGCTTGCAGACAGAGAAGAAGCCATGCCGTACATGCTTCAGAGCATTTTCCTGCTCACCCCTGTGATATCCACAACATTTGCTTCTGCGCAGACATTTCTGGGCGATGTGAAGAAAAGCGGAGTGCTTGGAACTCTTATCGTCGATGAGGCGGGACAGGCACAGCCGCAGATGGCGGTTGGTGCGATGTTTAGGTGTAGAAAGGCGATCATAGTCGGAGATCCAAAGCAGATCGAGCCTGTGGTTACCGCAGAGACTGACATGATAAAACAGCTGCTTACCGCAGAGATATTGGCAGGTTACAAGGATAAGAAAATCTCTGTGCAGGCATTTGCTGACTATATAAATCCGTATGGAACTTATCTTGGAAAAGATGAGGAGAAAGAGTGGGTAGGCTGCCCGTTGGTAGTCCATAGGCGCTGCATTGACCCGATGTACACAATCTCAAATGTGCTTTCATATGATGGAACTATGAAGCAGCAGACGGCAGCACCTAAGGCTGATAGGGCAAAGACATTTATTTTGGACAAGAGCTGTTGGATAGATGTAGCCGGTGCTGAGAATTCGGGCAAGAAGGATCATTTTGTCAAGGCACAGGGGGAGCTTGTTCTGAAACTACTGGAGAGAAAATTTGAACGGGATACTATCGATATTCCGAGGCTGTTTATCATCACACCATTTACATCGGTCAAAGAGGGAATGCTGGAGATGATAAAGAAATCGGAGTTATATGGAAAAGAGCCAAGAGTTAGAAAATGGCTTAATGCAAATAACATTGGAACAGTTCACACTTTCCAGGGCCAGGGAACGGATGAGGTTATATTCCTACTCGGATGCGACAGCAAATCTATGGGAGCAGTCAACTGGGTGAACAATAATATCGTCAATGTTGCAGCGACAAGGGCGAAGTTTAGATTTTACATGATAGGAGATAAGGCGGTATGGACTTGCAGGCCGGTGAGGGTTGCGAGAGAATGCACAGCAGAGATACTAACAGATAAAGAGGTTGCTGAGCTGCTTGGCGATAAGACCGAAGATGCTAAGTCTGCACCTGCAAAGATGTCTATGATATGCCCGGAATGCGGGGAAAAGCTGGTTGAGAGATCTGGAAAATTCGGCAAATTCATAGGCTGCTCGGGCTTCCCGAAATGCCGGTTTACGCAGTCGGTATAGGAACAGAGCAACACCCCGTTGCTTTCCCCAATCCCCTTAATCTGTTATGATATCCATAACGGAGGTGAGTACAATGGAGACAAAGGATGTTATATTAGAACTTCGAACCAAACGGGGATTATCCCAGGATGACCTGGCAGAGAAAGTCATGGTCACAAGGCAGGCGGTATCGCGCTGGGAGAATGGCGAGACGGTGCCGAACACAGATACGCTTAAGCTCCTTTCAAAGGAGCTGGACGTATCAATAAATACACTGCTGGGGACACCGAGAAAACTCATTTGTCAGTGCTGCGGAATGCCCATTGAGGACGATAACATTATGGGACGTGACAGCGACGGTTCACTGAACGAGGATTACTGCAAATGGTGTTATGCCGACGGCACCTATACCTATAGCAATATGGATGATCTGATCGATGTATGTGTGAAGAATATGGTGGGGGAGAACTTTTCCGAGGAGCAGGCCAGAGAATATTTGAAAGAGATGCTGCCGAAACTTGACTATTGGAAGCGTTATGAGCAGTTAAGTGACAATGGCCAGTTTGAGGTATTTAAAGGTAAGCTTATAGATGAGATAAATGCCCTTCAGATAGAGGGGATGCCTCATCTTGAAAGACTTAATGCGCTTGTTGGCAAATATGTGAATCTCGAGTATCGTCTGCCAAATGGCATGAATGTCAGATTCCTTGATGACGAGAAGACATATCTGGGAAATCAGCTGGAATGCGAGTTCGGTGGAGACAGATGTTTTGGGGTCCTGGCGGATATGGATTTTATATTGATATCGACATATGAGGCGGAAGGGACAAATCCGGAACTGGTTCTATATAAAAAGAGGTAGTATAATGAGTTAGGTTATTTCGTCAATAATCTTTCACAATTTATATTACAGGGGGAAATACATATGATACAATGTGCCGGATGTGGCAGCAATCTGGTATATGATATAGCAAGAAAGAAAATGTACTGCAAAGCATGTGGAAATGAATACGAGCCGGAGAGTGTCGACAAGGATGAGGACAGCGAGGAACGCAAGCTTATGGAACTTACTGTATTCATTTGTCCGCAGTGTGGTGGGGAGATATACAGTACAGATGAATCAGCGACGGGATTCTGCAGTTACTGCGGGGCAGCGACTATGCTTTCCAGCCGGCTGAAAAGCGAGAGAAGACCGGATTATGTGATACCGTTTGCGGTGACGAAGGACATGTGCAAGGCATCATATGCCACAGTCATGAAGAGGGCGATATACGCTCCGAACAGGCTGAAACACAGACGAAATGTGCAGGAGTTTCGTGGAATCTACATGCCGTATTGGCTGTGTGATGTTGACCAGAAAGGTAAAACAGCTGTCAGGGCGACGGACAGCTATAGCTCAGGGGTTGATACAGTCAGTCATACATATAATGTAAGATGCTTTGCGGATAATCATTATGAGAATATAACCATGGATGCATCATCGCTGTTTCCGGATGATCTCAGCAGTAAGGTGGCACCATTTGACTCGGCGGATATGAAACCATTTTCCATGGGATATTTGAGCGGGTTCTACGCGGATCTGCCGGATGTGGATTATGGTGTGTACAGGGATAAGATAGCGCAGGTGACAGGTGATATGGCGTATGATGTGATGATGAGTAAGATAAAGCATCATCTATGTACATACGATGCTATCGGTGAACCGGAGGAGCCATTGTCAGAAACGATGGATATAAAGATCACTGGAGCAAAGACCGGGTTGTTTCCTGTGTGGCTTTTGTCATACAAGAACGGTAAGCGTATTGCATATGCAGCGGTAAATGGCAGCACAGGAAAAGTGGCTGCGGATATACCGCTTGATATCGGCAAGTTCCTGCTGGGATGCCTGATAGGAGTGGCTCCATTATACTTTTTGCTGAACTTATTTCTTACGGTGAGACCTGGTGTTCTGCTCGCATTTGTATCTGCGATAGGTGCGCTTGTGACCATGATATATTGCGATGAGATGGAGAAGATAGCGGATGTAGAGACACATGAAAATGATGTGGGATTCTTCGCAAGGCATACACTCAATGTAAAGAAAAGTGGAGGCAGGAAGAAAAAACTACAAATAAAAAAGCTACAAATAAAAAAGCTACAAACAAAAAAGCCACAAAAAAATACAAAAAGAAAATTAAAAAATAAGATAACTTCATTTATAAAGTTTTCTTGTTTTCTTGAAGTCATACAGCTGATAGCATGCATGATATTATTTTTCTGCCTGAAGTTTGGAATAAATCCTTTATTTTTTAACTGGGATATTATGGGAAAGGCCAGTTATGTTGTGGCGGGCATCTCGTGTCTGGTTGCCATTTATGGAGCAGTAAAAGGCATAGCAAATGTGAGGAGAGTAAAAAGAAAAAGTGGCACCATGGGATTATTTATTGCATTTGCCACCATTCTGTCTGTAGCGGTCGTGTTGATAAAACCGGTTATGGACAAGTATTATTATGGATGCGTGCTTCTGGTGTGTGCTGCCACTATTCTGACGCTTATAGATCTGGTTATCAGCCACAACCGACTGTCCACAAGACCACTTCCACAGTTTGAGTACAAGGGAGGTGATCATCGTGCCTAGATCGGTAATTGACAGAGTGATGATCACTGTAATGATCACGCTGCTGTTTCTGGTTGTGGGATGCAACGGTGCAGTGACTGTCCACGCATCTGAAAATGATCAGGATGATTCGTACAGTTACCACTATAAAGTGAGAATCAAGGATTATGCAGATGTGTTGACTAAAAGTCAGGAAGCACAATTGACGGAGACTATGCAGGAGACGGCCCGTTACTGCAATGTGTTCTGCGAGACATCGGATTTTATATTTGGTTCTTCAGCGGACTACGCTGAGTCTGCCTATAAAAGAGAATTGGATACTAGGAATGGTGTTATGTTCCTCATTGATATGTGCAATAGACAGATATACATCTATTCGTATGGTGAACCATACAGGATCATCACTAAGACAAATGCGTATACGATAACAGACAATGTATATGAGTATGCGAGTGAAGAGAAATACTTTGAGTGCGCAAATGAGGCATTCAGGCAGATAAATACGCTGCTGGCTGGAGAAGAGATAAGCCGTCCCATGAAGCATATCAGCAATATACTTCTTGCAATAATATTTTCTATATTGCTTAATTATCTTCTGCTGAAGAAGACGTCAAAGGTATATGACATGGGTTCAAAAAATCTGCTTACCGGTACAAAGGTTTCATATAACATGAATCAGAAATATGATATGATCAGTGAAACGAGAAGTACAAGATCTGGATCCGGCGGTCATGGCGGAATCGGCGGCGGTGGATTCGGAGGCGTCGGCGGTGGCGGTGGAGGCCACAGCTTCTAGTCAAAGAGAAGAAAATCTGACAAAATATAAATGATGAAAAATGCTGTGAAGAATTTTCGAAATTCACAGCATTTTATTTTCATAAGGAGGGACCCACGTAAGTGGGAGGATTCCTTGTGAAGTACGCAGACGCCGCGCGAAGCGCCTTACATGCGTCTGCTCCTTTTGTAACGTTTTTCAATTATACTGGTCTTATATGTGAAGGGAGGTAAAAACTTGGCGTCAGGAAAAGAAAAAAATGGAATAGATGAAATATACGAAAAGTACTACAAAGACGTATATCGTTTTGTGCTGGCACTGTCTAAGAATCCCCACATAGCCGAAGACATAACACAGGAGACATTTGTTAAAGCGATAAAAGCTGTGGATCGGTTCAAAGGAGACTGTGATATAAAGGTCTGGCTCTGTCAGATAGCCAAGAATACATACTTTACATATGCGGGCAAACAGAACCGGGAGCAGGTGGATGGTGACGCGGTAAATAACCGGTCAGAGTCACAGGCTGCACTTATGGGGGCTGCGGAGTATGATCTCATATCAGAGACGGTTGATAAGGAGCAGGCTATAAAGATTCACAGAATACTGCATGATCTGCCGGAACCGTATAAAGAAGTGTTCACGCTCAGGGTATTCGGTGAACTGAGATTCGGACAGATCGCTGATATATTTGGTAAGACGGAGAGCTGGGCGAGAGTGACATATCACCGTGCCAGAATGATGATAATGGATAAAATGTAACAGAAACAGGAGGTATAATAGTGAATAAAGATTGTGAAATTATAAAAGATCTCATACCACTTTACGTGGATGGCGTGTGCAGCGAGGAGAGCAAGGCAAAGGTTGAGGAGCATATAGAGCATTGTCCTGATTGCCTGATGACGGTTGAGCGCATGAAATCACATCTTGTGCTTCCGATGGAGGATAGTTCAGGTGTAAAGGGATTTAAGAAATTTGTAAATAAAAAGATAAGAGGAAGAGCGCTGGCGGTTATATTGATATTTGTGCTGCTATGGATAGTGCTCAACTGGGCGATAACCTGCAGGTGGGCTGAGGTGTGGCCAAAGATGACATCGGAGGGGATACAACAGGCTGCCCAGGTTGTCGAGATAGATGGAATGTTGTACCTTCATCAGAATGGTCTTGAGGGAATGGGACAGATAGTGGATATAAGTACTTCAGATGAAATGGATAGCGGCGTATTCAAATTCTATCTCGGGGAGCAGGGGCTGACATCACTTGATATATTTGGAAATGCAAGGTCGTGGATGTCAAGTGAGGCGTATCAGAGCTTTGGAGGATATAGAGAGGGCGTGGCTGTCCCTCAGACAGAACATAAGGATACAGGCAGTTCAGATATATACTATGGCGATGATGAGCCAAGAGTTATAAATAAGATTGTGTATTGTCACAAGGATGGAACCGAGGTTGCCACTCTCTGGGAGGAGAACCAGAATCTGCCGATCCTGAACAGTGAAAAATAGAATGTGTATGCCACATAAAACTCACATTACAAATAATTAAAGTAAAAACCACCCTTTTTTGCCATTTAATTGAATGATCCATGATATACTAGCATTGTGCATGACGTTCACGCTGTATTTAAAGGGGTATTGCCCCAGTTATGAAAAGGATAGTAAGCTAAATGGGAAATAAGAAAAAGATGGTGTTCAACGTATTGTTCCTGGTTCTCATATTTGCCGGAACGATATACGGAGTGTTTCACGGCGAGGATATAGGACAGATATCTGATATACTTCAGACGGTGAATCCTTGGTGGCTCATACCGGGAGTGGTATGTGTTGTGGTATTTATATGGGGAGAATCAATTATCATTCATTATATGATGCGAAATCTTGGAGTGAAGGTAGGCAGGGGAACCTGTTTCCTGTTCTCGTCGGTTGGATTCTTCTTTAGCTGTATTACACCATCTGCATCAGGCGGACAGCCGGCGCAGATATATTATATGAAGAAAAAGAAGATACCGATCCCGGTGTCCACACAGGTACTGCTCATAGTGACGATCACGTACAAGCTGGTACTGGTGCTTCTGGGACTTGGAATCGCTATATTTGGACAGAAGTTTATACATACTTATATAGATGATGTGCAGTGGGTGTTCTATCTGGGACTTGTGCTGAACGTGGTGTGTGTGGCAGGTATGGTGCTGTTCGCATTCCATCCGTCACTTGCCAAGGCATTTGTTGTGAAGGGCAGCAGACTTCTTGAGAAGATGAGATTCCTGAGACACAAGAAGTCCCGTGAGGAAAAGCTTGCAGCATCGATGGAGAAATACAACCAGACTGCGGATTATATGATGGGACATTTCGGGATGCTGGTGGTAGTGTTCATTATAACAGTTGTGCAAAGATTCTCACTATTTGCAGCGACATGGTTTGTGTACAAGGCATTCGGACTTGCGGGGGCATCTGCAGGACTTATCATACTGATGCAGGGAGCTATAGCTGTTGCGGTCGATATGCTTCCACTTCCAGGTGGTATGGGAATCAGTGAGAAGCTGTTCATGGAGATGTTTTTGCCGATATTTGGAAGCAAATTGTTGCTGCCGGGTATGATACTCAGCAGAGGTCTGGGATATTACACGGAGCTGATAATCAGTGCGGTATTTACGATTGTGGCAAATTTTGTGATTGGGAGAAAGACTGATGAAACCAAGATCAGAGATGAGCATGGAGCTCTATGAGATGATGCTTGACCGGGGATATCCCGAGGAGTTCTGTGATCTCATATCAAAGAATCTGAATACGGATTTTACGGCGGGCAGGATGATGGGCTATCTGTCGCATTATCAGGAGCTGCCTCTTGAGGAGATTGTGGATGAGATGTTGTCCATTCTCGCAGACCGGAACCGTATCATGCAGAAGAAGCAGCTTGAGAGCAACAATGCCGAGTGGAACCGTTTTCTGGAGGAAGGCTTCGGACTGGATGAAGATGATGAATAATCTTTATAATAGTTGAGTTACTTAACTGGTAAAATCTGTCGTTATATGGTACAAATATTTATAGAAAAGTATATGGAAAAAGGATTGATATAATGACGGAAAATGAAGCTAATCAGAGCGCTGAGGAACAGGAGAAAAAGGTACAGAGTGAGATAGAAGAGACCCTGGCCGGGGCCGGTATTGGTATGTGGACCATGGTGCTCATGAACGACGGCAGATCCATGCTGTATGCGAACAAGAAGATGAACGCTCTTCTTGGAACGACTGATGATCTGTCGCCTGAAGATAGATATGTAAAGTGGATAGCAGGCATTACTGAGGAGTCACAGCAGGCCACCGCTGAATACATGGAGACCATAAGACGCGACGGCAAGGCTGAGGTTATATATACCTGGATGCATCCAACCAGAGGACTGTTGCACATAAGATGTGGCGGTGTTCGGGACAGGAGTTTTACCGATGGCATCAAAGTCAGAGGCTACCATCAGGATATAACCGCTGTGCGCAATGCGGAACAGGCTCACAAGGAGGAACTCCGGGAGCAGGATTCGGTTATCGAGGCTGTTAGCAGCATATATTTTATTGTGTGGATATTCAATCTTCAGACCGGTAAGGTGCGGGTTATCAAGGAAGGTGATACCTTCAGAAAGCCGGCACAGAATGCGGATTACGAAGCAGGAAAGACAATAGAAAATGTGATAAATGACTGTGTGGTTGAAGAGGATCGTGAGCAGATGCGCAGATTCTACAATCTGGACAGGCTGGCGGAGAAACTCAGGACGGAGAAGAGCGTCAGTAAGGATTTCCGGGACACTTTATATGGCTGGTGCCGTATAACGGCGATTCCAGTCAGGACGGATGAGGAGAGTGAACTCACCCGTATACTCATAGGTGTTCAGGAGATCGACGAGGAGAAGAAGGAGGAGATCCGTGCCCAGAAGCTGCTTGCCGAAGCTTACGAAGAGGCCAAGCGTGCAAATACAGCGAAGACGGAATTTCTTTCACGCATGTCACACGACATAAGAACACCTATCAACGGAATCCTTGGAATGTCACGAATTGCCGAACAGTGCATAGATGACAGGGACAGAGTGATGGATGCGCTGTCCAAGATAGATGATGCTGGAAAACAGCTTGAACTGCTCATCAACGATGTGCTTGATATGAGCAGACTTGAGAGCGGAAGAACGGAGCTCACCAGTGAACCGTTTGACATAATAAAGGTTTTGAGAAGTGGATATGATCCAATCCTGGTCATGGCACAGGAGAACGATGTGAAGCTTAAGGGTGCTCATTTCAATATAAAGCACAACATGGTTATAGGAAGTCCGCTTCATCTTCAGCGGATCTCTCTCAATATACTGACAAATGCCATCAAGTACAACAAGCCGGGCGGAACGGTAGAGGCGTGGATGGACGAGATCCCTGTAGACGGCAGGCATTCCAATTATGTGTTCAGGATAGCTGACACAGGAGTTGGAATGAGCCAGGAGTTCATCAGCCACCTGTTTGAGCCATTTTCAAGGGAGCACACTGATGCGGGAACAAAGTATCAGGGAACAGGTCTTGGCATGGCTATTACCAAGGAGCTTCTCGACCTCATGGGTGGAAGCATAGAGGTTGATAGTAAGCCGGGTGTGGGTTCTACATTTACCATGAAGATACCATTTGAGATCTGTACAGATGTCGTTGAGCCGGAGAAGCCAGAGGATCACGAGGCAGTCAGACTTGATGGAATGAAGATACTGCTGGTTGAGGACAATTCGCTCAACATGGAGATAGCAACATTTATGGTGGAGACGGCTGGTGCTGTTGCCACAACTGCGGCAAATGGCCGTGAGGCTGTTGAGATATACAGATCACATCCGGCTGGAAGCTTCGATGTGATACTCATGGATGTGATGATGCCGGAGATGGATGGCCTTGAGGCCACCAGGCAGATAAGAAGCTCAGACCTTGAGGATGCCGGAACCATTCCGATCATTGCCATGACTGCAAATGTATTCGCAGAGGATGTGAAGAAGTGCAAGGCGGCGGGCATGAATGAGCACATAGCAAAGCCACTTGATGAGGATAAGGCATTACATATAATTGCGGGATACAGACATTAAACACAATAAGATACACGATTAAAGAGATAATGATACAGTAAGTAAAAAGCAGTCTGCGGACATCGCCAGTGTTATACATGGTGATGATCCGTCAGACTGCTTTTTATTAATTATATTGAAATGTCTGTCTAGCCGATGCCTCCGAGAAGGATACCAAGTATCAATACAAGGAGACATACAGGACAGTAGATGTATTTGCATATAGGCACGAACTTCTCTGTGAACTTCTTTTCCCTTCCGGTGTTGACCTGTGTCTCAACATATTTCTTGCCACATACCCAGAAGAACATGATTCCGGCAAGTCCTGCGCCAAGTGGGCAGATGTAGATGGACAGTACATCCATCCAGTCAGATACGATACCCTGTATACAGATGGATACCACAACTGCTATGACACCGATGATGGCACATGCAGGTTTTCTGCCAACTCCAAGCTTCTCCTGCACCGTTGCGATTGGTGCTTCGTACAGATTGATTAGTGATGACAGTCCCGCCATGAACACAGCCACAAAGAAGAGTATGGCAACAATATAACCGCCAGGCATGGACTTGAACAGGCATGGCAGATAGATGAACAGCAATCCCGGGCCGCCCTGGTTGAGCTGTGCTCCGGCAGTTGCCATGGCAGGTATGATTACCAGTGCGGCAAGCATGGCAGCAATCGTATCGAAAAGTGCAACACGTCCGGCAGCCCCCGGTATATCCTCATCGTCTGGCAGATATGAGCCGTATATCAGAGTTCCGTTTCCCGCAACTGAGAGTGAGAAGAATGCCTGTCCCAGCGCAAATATCCATGTCTTTGGATCTGCAAGTACCTTTGGCTCTATGCGGAAGATGTATTTGTATCCCTCTATAGCTCCCGGCTGGCATGCCGCATATATGGCCAGGATGATGAACAATACGAAGAACGCCGGCATCAGGACCTTGTTGGCCTTCTCAATACCGTTGCCCACGCCGAACATAAGGATGGTGATTCCGATGGCAAGTGCAATGATCTGCCATGCATTGTTGCCAAATGAAGATGCCATTCCGCCGAAGCTTGAAGAAAAGCCGTCTATATCCTCCGGTGACAGTGTGCTTCCGGTGAAAGCTCCGATCATGTATTTCAGTATCCAGCCCATGACGACCGTGTATCCGATGGCCATTGCCAGTGCGCCGAGCACAGGTATGCCGCCCAGCAGTTCACCGAGCTTTCGCTTGCCCTTTTTCTCCATGGCGATTCCAAATGCATCGATTGGACCGGATCTTGTGGCTCGTCCGAAGCTCATCTCTCCGATAACTCCGGTGAATCCGATGAGTACCACAAATATAAAATATGGTATGAGATAGGATCCGCCGCCGTATATGGAGACTCTTGTAGGAAACATCCAGATGTTGCCCATGCCCACGGCAGAGCCGATGCAGGCCAGGATGAAGCCCCATTTGTTGTTAAAAGATTCTCTCTTTTTCATGTATAATTCCTCCCAAATGTGTTCGTTACCGCATTGACGGACCTCCCTCATAGTCCGTAAATTACGTTAACTTAATTAATATACATGAATATCATTTGGAAGTAAATTAAATAATGTGGACATGACTTAAAACATAGCTGCAAAAGCAAGAATTTAATTGAAAAATAACCGGCAGGTGGCGTACAATGTACCAGAAAAATGGAAAAAGTTATTTGAATATTATCTGAGAGGTGAGAAGATTGACAGAGGACAGATATGAACATATAGTACATCCATTTCCCCCACTTTACGATGAGGAATCAAGGATACTCATACTGGGAAGCCTGCCATCGGTGAAGTCCAGGGAGCAGATGTTCTTCTACGGACATCCACAGAACAGATTCTGGAAGGTCATCAGCAGAGTGCTTGGCGAGAAACTTCCGGTGACCATAGATGATAAGAAAGCCATGCTGCATGCACACCACATAGCCCTGTGGGATGCGATCTACAGTTGTGACATCATAGGTTCAAGCGACAGCAGTATAAAGAATGTTACGCCCACGGATCTGTCGAAGATAGTGGAAGCTTCCAAGGTCACAAAAGTGATATGCAACGGCAAGACCTCAGGAAAGTATTACGCAAAATATCAGCAGAAGATACTTGGCATAGAACCTGTTGTACTTCCGTCCACAAGCCCGGCAAATGCTGCGTTTTCGGTGGATAAGTTGGTTGACATCTGGGGCGCTGAGATACCGGATATATGCAAATTATAGACAGAAGATAAACTCATACATAACATTTTCTAAAGCTTTCTGTAGAATGATGTACAACGAGTGAGAATATGTTATCATAGAGACCGCAGCCGGATGGAGTCAGATATCCGCTGTGAATATAGAATATTCATAATGAAGTTAAAAGGAGAGAGAAGAGATGGCATTAAGTTTTATCGAGATACTTAAGGTAGTATTCCTTGGTATCGTGGAGGGAGTCACAGAGTGGCTCCCGATCAGTAGCACAGGACATATGCTTCTTGTGGATGAATTTATCTCACTGAATGCGAGCACTGATTTCAAGGAAATGTTTTTCGTGGTGATACAGCTTGGAGCGATACTTGCTGTCGTGACCATATTCTGGAATAAGATGTGGCCTTTCCAGCTCAAAGACAAGACACAGCCTGTCATGAAGAAAGATACCTGGAGTATGTGGTTCAAGACAGTTGTTGCATGTATACCTGGAGCGATAGTTACGATACTGTTTGATAATTACATAGAGGCGCATTTGCACACAGCGGTTGTCATAGCGATTGCCCTTATTTTCTATGGAATAGCATTTATTGTGATTGAGAACTGGAACAAGACCAGAACACCGAAGGTTGAGACGCTGAACGACATAACATACAAGACAGCATTTCTTATAGGTATGTTTCAGGTGCTCTCCATCATACCGGGTACATCCCGTTCAGGTGCCACCATCATAGGCGCTCTGCTCATCGGTGTATCAAGAGTGGCAGCAGCGGAGTTCACATTCTTCCTTGCGGTTCCGGTTATGTTCGGACTCAGTGCTCTGAAGATGATCAAATTCGGACTGTCATTTACAAGTGCTGAGTTCGCTATACTTATTATAGGTTGTGTCGTTGCATACCTTGTATCCATTGTTGTCATCAAGTTCCTGATGAGCTACATCAAGAAGCATGACTTCAAGATATTTGGCTGGTACAGGATCGTGCTCGGAGTTATAGTTCTTGCATATTTTGCCTTATTTGCATAGCTTATAAATAAATAAAATCAAAAATTGCATAATATATATAGTATGTGCTATAATACCCATGAATTGTGCATTATAGCACATATTAACATTGTGATAAAATTTTATGGGAGAAGAAAGATGGCAAAGGTTTCAATCATCATTCCAACATATAACGTAGAGATGTATCTGGTGGAGTGTATGGATAGTGTTGTAAATCAGACATTGAAGGATATCGAGATCATATGTATCAATGACGGATCTACAGATAGTTCACTTGAAATATTAAAGGGATATGCGGAGAAAGACGACCGTATCATTATTGTTGACAAGGAAAATGGCGGTTATGGAATAGGCATGAATATCGGTCTTGATAAGGCTACAGGTGAGTATATTGGTATAGTTGAGCCTGATGATTTTGTGCCACTTAATATGTATGAGGAACTGTACAACAAGGCGGTTGAGAACGACCTTGACCTTGTAAAGGCAGATTTCTATAGATTTAAGCGCAACGATGACAATGGCAACATGACTTTGGTGTACAACCACTTGTCACCGAATGCAGAGGATTATAATGTTGTGTTCAATCCAAGCGAGACACCAAGTGCGATCCGTTTCATTATGAACACATGGAGTGGAATCTACAAGAGAAGCTTCATAGAGGAGTATCATATCAGACACAACGAGATTCCGGGAGCATCATTCCAGGACAATGGTTTCTGGTTCCAGACATTTATATATGCCAAGAGAGCTATGATAGTGAACAAGCCATATTATATGAACCGCAGAGATAACCCGAATTCATCTGTTCACAGCAGAGAGAAGGTATACTGTGTCAATGTTGAGTATGATCACATCAGAGATATACTTGTAAAGGATCCTGAGATCTGGGAGCGTTTCAGAGGCGTATACTGGCTCAAGAAATACCACAATTACAACGAGACGATCAGGAGAATCGGACCTGAATTCAAGAAGGATTATATAAGAAGATACAGCTCCGAGTTCAAGAGAGCAATGGAGATGCAGGAGATTGATCAGACTATATTTACAAAGCTTGAGTGGGCGAACATCCAGTTTATCATCAAGTCCCCTGACGATTACTATTATACAAGGATCGCATGTACAGATCGTGAGCGCAAGCTTGAGAGAGAAGTCAAGAGACTCCGTGGTCTGGTTCATCAGACCCGTGCAGATCTGGACAGAGTGAAGAAGACACCTACATTCAGGATCGGTGCGGTCATTATGTTCATACCTAGAAAGATCAAGAGTTTATTTAGTCGAAACAAATAGAGGTAAAGCTATGGGTACAAAGGTATCAGTTATTCTTCCTGTTTACAATGTGTCTGATTATCTGCGCCAGTGCATGGACAGCATAGTGGGTCAGACACTTAAGGATATAGAGATCATTTGCGTGGATGATGGCTCCACAGATGATTCTCTGGCGATATTGAAGGAATATGAGGCGAAGGATCAGCGTGTAAAGGTTATACAGCAGGCAAATGCCGGAGCCGGGGCAGCGAGAAACAAAGGTCTTGAGATCGCGACCGGAGAGTATCTTTCATTTCTGGATTCCGATGATTTCTTTGAGCCGGACATGCTGGAAAAGGCATGGAGCAAGGCTCACGAGACCAGAGCTCAGGTAGTTGTGTTCAGATCAGATCAGTACAGAGAGGATCTTCAGGAATTTGTTCAGGTCAGATGGACACTTCACGAGAAGGAGCTTCCACCGTACAGACCAATGTATTTTCGTAATTTCACGGGCAATATATTCAAGGTATTTGTGGGATGGGCTTGGGATAAGCTCTTCAGCAGGGAATATGTTGAGGAGAACCATTTCCGATTCCAGCAGCTCAGAACTTCGAATGATATGCTGTTCGTATTTTCAGCGATAGCATTTGCAACAAATATAGAGATAGTGGACGAGGTGCTTGCACACCAGAGAAGAAACAATCCAAAGTCATTGTCCAATACCAGAGAGAAGTCATGGCAGTGCTTCCACGAGGCTCTTGTGGCACTCAAGGCGGCGCTTGAAGCCCACGGCAATTTCTGGGAGTATGAGCAGGATTACATCAACTATGCACTGCATTTCAGTCTGTGGCATCTGGAGACCATCACAGGACCAAAGAAGGAGGTTCTGTTCAACAAACTTAAGGAAGAGTGGTTCGAGGAGTTTGGTATCAAGAGTCTTTCAGAGGAGTGCTTCTACAACAAGACCGAGTATGGCAAGTACAAGGTTATCATGGATAAGACCTTTGAGGAGTACGAGAAGGCAACAGCATAGAAAAGAAAAAACAGTTTCACCAGTCGATCGGTGAAACTGTTTTTTTGTGGACAAATGTGTGTATCAGAACAGGTTCATAGCACCTATGATGCCCTGATTTCCCTCGAGCCCTGCGGGAACAATGTATGTGTCGGTGTCCTTGACCTGTGGCATGTCGATGTAACCCGACAGCAGTTCAGTGTAGTAATTGCGGATCATAGGGAACAGGAATTTGTTGTCCATGACTCCGCCGCCAAGGACGATCCTCTCAACTGAGTAGCACATGGTGTAGTTGACCAGTGCCTCAGCTATATAAAATGCTTCAAGATCCCATACCGGTGAGTCGGCTGGGATGTCTTTGCCTTTCATTCCGGTTCTGCGCTCAAGCATAGGGCCGGATGCAAGACCCTCTACACAGCTCTGGTGGAATCGGCAGGTACATGGTATATCATCGCCGGTTCGTCTAGGGATGAGGATGTGGCCTGTCTCCGGGTGTTCCATGCCGTGAATGAGTCTGCCATCGGATATTATACCGCCGCCGATGCCGGTTCCAACAGTGAGGTACATTCCCGAGTTGAGTCCTTTCAGTGCTCCATACAGGTATTCACCCCAGGCTGCTGCGTTTACGTCTGTGTCCACCACAACCAGGCAGCCAAGCGCATCCGTAAATGCTTTGTAAAGGCTGAATCCCTCCCAAGCTTTCTTGGGACTCCTCATGATGGAGCCGTAGGTAGGGGAATTAGGATTGATGTCGGCCGGGCCAAATGTACCGATTCCGAGAGCGGATATGTCATATTTCTTAAAGTAATCTATCATGGCAGGCACGGACTGGTCAGGTGTGCCCGTCGGTATGGATATTCTGTCTATTATATTCTTGTCTGCATCGCCTATGGCACAAACCATCTTGGTGCCACCGGCTTCAAGTGCGCCGTAGTACATATTTCCTCCTTGGTGCCATGTTTATATGGCAGAAATTTTTCAAAATTATATACATTATATATGCCGTGTCACTTATCTTCAAGCCCGGATTTGCGTCGGTACTTGTGGAATATAAAAGAAACTTGGTGTACGCTTTTTTGGACACTTGACAAGATAAGATAGAGCCATATTAAGGAGCTTGATAGAGGCTTGAAGCTTGGAAGATAAAGTGTACAGGAGGCGTGGTCATGATAAAAGGATATTTTGTTTCGGAAGGGTATATGGGATATGTGGACGGAGAGTACCAGCTTTTCGCTGATGAAAGAGATTATGTTGAGTATATAGAAGATTAGCCATTTAGCTTCTTGACCTTAGCATAACTTATGTTATTATGAGGCATATGGGTTAATACACAGGGATTACAATACGGATGGTGCTGCTATGAAAATCTGCAAGGTGATTCATGAGTTTGTATATCATGGATAATCTAAATATATACAAGGAGCAAACATAGTGGAAAAGGTATTGAACAAAAAAGAATATGTTATGGATATGACAGAGGGAAGCAGTATGAAACTGATCATGAAGTTCTCAGTTCCGCTACTTATAGGCAATCTATTTCAGCAGGTATACAGCCTGGTTGATTCGATAGTGGTTGGTCGTCATCTAGGGGCAAATGCGCTTGGCGGTGTGGGATCAGTTGGAATGATCAGTTTCCTGTTTTTTTCTTTGTGCAATGGAATGGCATCTGGAATAGGTGTTGTCATATCAAGATATTTTGGAGCGAAGAAAGAAGAGCAGGTAAAAAAAGCCATAGCAAATGCATTGTTTGTCATATTGGCGGTTGGCGCACTCATGAGTATACTGGGATATTGTTTTGCGGGGCCTATTATAAGGCTAATGAAGACCCCTGCAGAGACATTTGACTACGCATATACATACATGAGGATCACCTGTGGATTTACGATAGCGGTGGCTATTTATAACGGAATTTCTGCTGTGCTAAGGGCACTTGGGGATTCAAAGACCCCACTTATATTTCTCATGATTGCTTCTGCCATAAATGTTGTGCTTGATATAGTGTTTGTCATATACATGGATATGGGCGTTGCCGGTGCCGCATATGCAACGGTTCTCAGTCAGATCCTGTCTGGCGTTGGCTCTATATGTTATGCGGTGAAAACCAATCCCTATTTCAGACTGAAGAGAGGCCATTTCAAGTTTGACAGAGATATAATGAAGGAAGATTTCAGTATCGGTATACCAATGGCGGTTCAGACTTCCATGATATCAATATCCTGCTCAATACTGCAGACCCTTATAAATGGATATGGTCCGGAGGTCATGGCTGCATATACTGCAACAGGAAAGGTTGAGGGAATCATATTCCAGCCGTTTAGTTCTCTGGGACTTGCATTGTCTACATTTGCAGGACAGAACTGTGGCGCACGCAAGTACGAAAGGGTGCGCAGAGCGGTATGGCAGACAGAGCTCATCACGCTGGCTCTTGGCGCAGCAATGTTCTGTCTGGTAGCAGTTTTCAGGGAAAATGTTGTGGGATTTTTCGTGACGGAGGAGAATGTCATAAGGCTTGGCGCGAAGGGACTTGTGATATCCGGAAGTATGTATATTGCACTTGGAACGATATATACCATGAGAGGCGCATTAAATGGAATGGGGGATGTGGTGTTCTCCATGCTGAATGGTGCTCTTGAGGTGGGAGGAAGGATAGTATTTGCGCTGATACTGATGTATGTGTTAAAGATGGGATTCTGGGGAGTGTGGTATACGAATATATTTACATGGATTGTGATAGCACTCACCGCATCTGTGAGATTTTCTGTGTATATAAGAAAGTGTCAGAGAGAAGATGAAGGTACGGAAAATGCATAGATAATAATTAATATAGCAAGGACGCCTTTTGGGGGGCGTCCTTCTTCGATTCAATCACATTGATACTCCAAGGGATATAGGTGTTATGAATTAGCATACTTTATATTTTGACAAAAATTCAGCGCTGTATTATCTTTAATACAGAATAAACAGGAGATGACCATATATGTCAGGGGAAAAATCAGTGGATGTTGAAAAAATAAATAATAATGAAAAAGGCTTTGAACCGGCGCATATCAGAAGTGTGATCTCGCTGGCTCTGTTCAGCTTTGTATTTCTGGGTATGGAATTCTTCTTCGACAGCGGGGCTGCGGAGTTTGTGGATGCCAGAAGTGTTCTGTTGTATCAGAGCGTGATACTGCTGGCCAGTGCGGTGGGACTATTCATATATGCACTGATTGAGAGATATGTCGGCAGCAAAATCAAACAGATAATAATTATTACTTTGAATATAGTGGAGGTTGCCGCGCTCGCAGCGATAATACTGTGTTCCGGCAAATTGATACTGTTATATGGAATTATATTCTTTATTGTGTGTGGTGTTATGGGAGGACGCGTGTATCACGATGTGAGCCGCGATTATACGGATAGAAAGCATCTTACGGTAATTGTGGGAATTTCATATGCACTTGGACTGCTTCTGCAGTATATCAATTATAATCTTATAGACAGTGTGATCCTGCGTATGGTTATGTTCTCGCTGGCCATAGTGGCACTTGCAGTGATACTTTTTCTGGCCAGAGATGAATACGCAGAAGCGGAAGTGGACACATACATGGTAGATGAGCGGAACAAAACGGATTGCAAAGAAAAATGTGACAAAACAACTCCTGATAGCGGATCGGTGGCTGTGGCGCTTGTGATGGTTGTTCTTCTTATGACGTTTATATTTTCCGCACTGGATAATGTTGTGACCGTTGTCCACGCTGAGGGCGGGGCAGATGTGGGGCAATGGCCAAGGTTGTTTCTCGCATTAAGCGGAGTTGCAGCAGGCTTCTTGTTTGATATAAAAGATCAGCGTTTTATGAATCAGATGATGTACTGCGTTACAGTGTTGTCCGTTATAGCCATGCTTATCATAGAGTTTGGAGGGGCATTTATCATAGGTCTGATTGTATTCTATCTTGCAGCCGGATTCTTCGTAGTGTATTTCACGACAGGATTCATAAATGTATCCTATGGAATGCGTTGGTCAGCGCTTTGGTCTGGTGCCGGAAGGGCAGTCAACAACATTGGTGCGGGTATTGTGGGAATAATATCATATATGCTGATAGATTCCCCCGGAATCATGGTTATGAGTGTAGTGGTCATATTGTTGCTCGTACTTATAAGCATTGCGGTATTTGTGCTTGAAAATCTACAGAAGGAACAATATAGACGATATGATGAAGAAAAAGTGACGAAATCGGCGGAGAATTCTAACGCAAGAGTTGAGGTTGATTTTGAATGCTTTGCAGATGCTCATCACCTCACGGGGCGTGAGCGGGAGGTGTTGCAGAAGCTGCTTGTATCTGATGGCAGTGTACAGGATATAGCGGATGAGCTGTACATATCAAGGGCATCCCTATATAGGCATATATCTTCCATGAATGAGAAGACTGGAACGAAGACAAGAGTAGGCCTTATTCAGTATTATTATGGATGGCATGAGGAATGATGATTGCGTGAGAGTTGATTGCTATGGAAGTATAAGTGTGCCAGATTGAAAATGCACATATGGATTAGATAAAAGTGATAAATGAATGTAAAATTGAATATATAGCACATATTGAGACATATGTAACGTTATGAAAACGACAGCAGATGACTATAATCTATGACATAAAACAACAGGTGAGTTACTTACCTGTAGACGAAGAATATCATAGAAGGGGGAATGACTATGAAGCATTTCAGGAGATTGACATTTCTGCTGTCGTTTATTTTTATTCTGACGGTAGGCGGTGTCGCGGCGATGGCCGCAAACAATGGCCCGTGTGAGGATGAGGAGTGGAGCTTTGCATATGTTGAGTTCTACAATCCGGATAATAACGAAGCGATATATGTGTACAGCTTCAGGACTCCGCAGGCAGGAACAACTACCAGTGCCAAAGGTGCGGTGTATGACAAGAGTACGAACACTTTGACACTCACCAATTGTAATTTGCCGGATTACAGGGTCGTTACCAATATGATGGGCGATGATTTTAAGATCAAGCTCGTGGGAACGAGTCATGTAAGTGCATTGTATGCATGGGGAGATGGATATGGCGGTTCTGTGGAAATCGTTGGTGACGGTAAATTGTATGTCAACGAGAAGCAGAAGTCAACTGACGCAATAGTTTTACAGCCGGAGGGAACAAGATCATACTTCAAGATAAGCGGAAATGCTGAGGTACACGCATTTGCGGGAAAGACGGACGGCAACCTTGTTCTGGCCATGAACACAACGGTTGCAGATTGTTTTGCTGTAAATGGTTTGACCGGTCTTCAGAAGACACAGGCAACCAGAATGAACTATGAGCAGATACAGAGCATAGAGATTGATCTGAGCGGTGAAGGTGACATTTGTCAGGTGTACAAAAAAGCTGATGATAAGAAATTGTATACTGTGACGGAGGGGGTGCGTACCGAGTATAATCCAGATGGAACGATAAAGGCAGAGAATGTGCGTATATATACAGAGTATGAGCTCATGCCTATACCAGGAAACGATGGAAAGTATTATATGCATGAGCTGAAGACTACAGAGGGTACATTCAACGCTGAGGAGTGTGGATACACCGATACACAAGAATCTGTTGCCGGATATTCTTTCAGATCCTCTTCACCTGCATATGTGTACATTGAGGAGAAGACGGGCGATAAGTGTGTATTTTTATATAATTCAATAGATAATAACTACAAAGATTATGCATATTTCAAATATGACATAGCAGGTGTACTTGGCGATGTGACAGACAAGTATGGAAATGTGTCATCATATTGTATGGTGGAGAAGTCAGAAGACAATGTTTCATTTACAAGAGACCTGTATTACAGCAATGAGTATATGTTGTCACAGGGTTACAAGGTATCCGGTGAGCTTGAATATATACAGAACACTTACGTGGTGTATAGTAATGCCGCGTCTGGCGTCCTCACAGCAAAGACGACCGTATGTAAGCACGCCACAAAGGTGAACACTGTGACAACAAAAGCAACAATGTCGAAGGCTGGCGTCATCACCACAACGTGTAAGTCATGCGGCAAAAAGCTTTCGACATCCAGAATATCCAAGGTGTCTACAATTAAGCTTAATACGGCTTCGTATGTATATAATGGAAAGGTCAGAACACCGGCGGTTACAGTAAAAGATGCCGCTGGGAATATTCTGACAAAGAATAAGGATTACAAGGCCACCTACAGTGCGGGGAGAAAAAATGTAGGAAAATATTCGGTCAAGGTCACATTGTGCGGAAATAAATATAAGGATTCGAAGACAATGTATTTCACCATCAATCCGAAGGGAACCACCATTGCTGCGACTGCGTCCGGCAAGTGCCGCATGACAGTCAGATGGAACAAGCAGATGACACAGACAACGGGTTACCAGTTACAGTATTGTGCAAATAAGAATTTCAGAAGTGGCACAAAGGTAAAGACTGTAAGCAAGAACAAGACGATCAGAACAAGTGTAAAGAAGCTTGCGAGTAGAAAGACATACTATGTACGTGTGAGAACCTACAAGACAGTAAAGATAAATGGAAAGTCAGTGACATTTTACTCTGCGTGGAGCAAGGCGAAATCTGTTAAAGTAAAATAGCTTAATTACATCATTTTGAACAACGGGGCGTATACAGAACATAACAACAGTTTTGTATACGCCCCACTTTTGGTGTGCAAAACAGGCAGATGGTATTATAATATACAAAGGCGATGTGAAGCTTCAGCCATGTACAAAGATGGATGACTGGTGCTTCAGTATACAGACAGGAGTTATTATGAAGAAGATACTTGTGGCGGTTGACTCTTTCAAGGGAAGCATGACGAGTCTTGAAGCGGGGAATGCCATAAAAAAAGGAATAAAGTCAATATTGCCGGATACAGAGGTCAGGGTACGTCCTGTGGCTGATGGCGGAGAGGGCACTACTGATGCTCTTATATATGGAAGAGATGGTGTCAGCAGAGAGCGATGTTATGTGACCGGACCGCTTGGTGATAGGATCACTGCGGAATATACAATATATAATGCCGCAGACGGGCGAACTGCTGTCATGGAGATGGCAGCGGCGGCGGGGCTTCCACTTGTTCCGGAGAACCGGAGAGATCCGATGCATACGACTACATATGGTGTCGGTGAGATGATAAATGATGCCGTTTCAAAGGGATGTGAGCGTTTTATCATCGGGATAGGTGGTAGTGCAACGAATGACGGCGGGATAGGAATGCTTCAGGCTCTTGGATTTTACTGTCTTGATGCGGATGGGAAAGATGTGCCATATGGAGCGGCGGGACTTGGCGTCCTGGAGCGTATGATCAGACCTGATGGTATGTTTGGTATTGACAATAAATCTGGCCAGAAAGAAGCTGAAGTTTCTCGTGTGACAGGTGATGGCGAAGTGGAATTTGTATCAAAGTTAATGCACTGTTCATTCCGTATCGCCTGTGATGTGACGAATCCACTTGTAGGTGAGCTCGGATGCAGCCGGGTATTTGCACCACAGAAGGGGGCAAATGCGGAGACTGTTGAGCTCATGGAAGAATACATGAAGCATTATGCTGATATTGTAGAAGAATCGGTAGAAGGTTTGAGCAAATCGGCACAGCTTATTGACTGTGGATATGAAAAAACTGACGTAGATACAGAGCCTGTAGGTGAAAATGAAACAGGAAAATTCGACAGGTATACACTAGGCGCCGGCGCTGCGGGTGGTCTCGGATATGCATTTCTCATGTTCCTCGGCGGAAAACTAACGCCAGGAATTGATATAGTTTTGTCTGAGACAGGGCTTGAGGCGGACGTAGAATGGGCGGATACTGTAATAACCGGTGAGGGCAGGATAGATGCCCAGACCATGATGGGCAAGACCCCATTGGGAGTCGCAAAGCTTGCAAAGAAACACGGCAAATATGTGATCGCCATAGGAGGATGTCTTGGGGATGGCGCGGAGAACTGCGTCAAAGAAGGAGTGTTCAATGAGTGCTATGCGGTAAACAATGTGCTTGGGATAGATGACAGTGATCCGGAGCAGGTGAGAACGGCGATGAAGCCTGAAAATGCTGCGGCGAATTTGACGACGTGTGCCGCAAAGATCACAGGACTCAAGGAACAGATGTCGGCACGTGTGTGCAGACCTGCACTGCTTAGATAGATATGGGATTGAATTTGTTTGAAACAGAATCAGAGGCGTGTGAATTTTTTCTGCAAAAAATGAAGAGATATGCAAGGAAATAAATTTACTACTATATAATACGAGGAGAATAAAAAGATGACAAGAGAAGAAGCGTGGGAATTACTCACAGAGTACAACAAGGATGAGTTTCATCTGGAGCATGCACAGATCGTAGAGGGAACCATGAGGTATTTTGCAAGGGAACTTGGTTATGGCGATGAGGAAGAGTTCTGGGGAATAGTCGGACTGCTTCACGATCTGGACTTTGAACAGTATCCTGAGCAGCATTGCATCAAGTCCCAGGAGATCATGAGAGCGCACGGTGTTGACGAGAGGATCATACATGCGACGGCAAGCCATGGCTATGGTATCACGGTTGACATAAAACCAGAACATGAGATGGAGAAGGTTCTCTATGCTGTGGACGAGCTTACAGGACTTATCGGAGCGGTTACACTTATGAGACCATCAAAGAGTGTTCAAGATCTGGAACTCAAGTCAGTTAAGAAGAAATACAAGAGCAAGGGATTTGCTGCGGGATGCTCCAGGGAGGTCATCGAAAGAGGTGCAGATATGCTTGGTTGGTCACTTGATGAATTGATCACCAAGACTATAGAGGCGCTCAGGACATTCAGACCATGATCGGGGGTATAAAGAAAATCGGAGAATTTGTCCGCAAAGAGACAGTGCTCACCGTGGCACTTCTGCTGGCGGTGATATCGGCATTTATCGTGCCTCCGGACAGCGCGTATGTGGACTACATAGATTTCAGGACACTTGCGATACTTTTCTGTCTTATGACAGTGGTCGCGGGATTTTCACAGCAGGGGATGTTTGGCATCATAGCGAAAAGTATGATAAATCGTATGGGTTCGCTCCGGGCGGTGACAATTGTCCTGATATTCATGTGTTTCTTTTTCAGCATGTTTATCACAAATGATGTGTCGCTCATAACATTTGTACCGATGACACTCACGGTCCTTGGTATGGCAGGAGAGGAAGTACTTACCAGATGGATGGTGCCGGTGATAACCCTCCAGACCATAGCTGCGAACCTTGGCAGTATGCTGACACCCATAGGCAATCCGCAGAACCTGTATCTGTACGGACTTGTAGGGATCAGCGCAGGCAGGTTTGTATTGCTTATGCTGCCATATACAGTGGCATCGGCAGCGCTTCTTGTAATATGTGTCATAGTATGCATGAAAGGAAAAAACAGGCAGCTTGAGATCAGACTCTCGGACGGAGATGTACAGGTTGACAGGAAGCTTGTCGGAATTTACTGCATACTTTTTGTGTTGTCATTGCTCACCGTGGCGCGAATCGTCCCATACTGGGTGACATTTGCGGTAGTGCTTGTGGTAGTCCTTATATGCCAGAGAAGATTGCTGCTGAAGGTAGACTATTCGCTGATATTCACATTTGTGGGATTCTTCGTGTTTATCGGAAACATGGGAAGAATAGAAGAATTTAGGACATTTGTGGAGAGTGTTCTTGGCGGGCATGAGATGATCACATCAGTACTTGCAAGTCAGGTCATAAGTAATGTGCCAGCGGCGGTGTTATTGTCGGGATTTACAGATAAATACACAGATCTGATAGTCGGTACCAATCTCGGAGGACTCGGAACTTTGATTGCATCCATGGCAAGTCTGATCTCATTCAAATACGTGGCGATACAGGACAAGGGCGCTAGAGGAAGATATCTGGCATATTTCACATTTGCAAATGTGCTGTTCCTGGCGGTACTAATATGCATTTGGAATATAATAAAATAAACGTGCCTTACGATGAACAATATTCACTGCTGTCGTACATTGTGTAAGACTATTTTAGCCAAAAAATTATTGCCCTTAGATGGCAGTAGTCATAAAATAGAATGGTAAGTTTCTTCAAATTAAGGAGGCAGATAATATGAGTAAGAATCTTGGTGCAAAACCTATGCTGGTGCCACAGCCGGTCATGATGATCGGAACATACGATGCCGATGGCAATGCAAATGTCATGAATGCGGCATGGGGCGGAATAGTCGGAGCAAATGAGATCATATTTGACCTTGGAAGTCATAAGACTACCGAGAATATAAAGCTGAACAAAGCTTTCACAGTTGCCATTGCTGATGCAGAGCATGTGGCAGCCTGTGACTATGTGGGAATCGTGTCGGCAAATGACGAGCCAGACAAGATGAAGAAGGCTGGTTTTACAACCAGAAAGAGCGAGTTTGTAAATGCTCCAGTCATCAACGAGCTTTCACTGACAATGGAGTGCAAGCTCAAGGAGATCATAGACGGGGACAAGTTCCTCGGCGAGATTGTAAATGTTGTTGCAGACGACCGTATCCTGGGCGATGACGGCGAGATCACATATGAAGAGTTCCATCCGATCGTGTTTGACACCATCGGACATGGATATTTTGCACTCGGCGACAGGGTTGGCGATGCTTTCTCAGAGGGTAATAAGTTGAAGTAGGAAAGCTTGTAACTTGGGAAAATCATCAAATTGTACATTGTAACATGAAAAAATTAGCCGTTTTTGGAAGAAAAACCTTAATTTTTCAAGCAAATGTTAAATATACATATGGAAAAAGGCGAAATAATGTGATATAACAGACACATACAAAAAAGCACAAGCTAAAGTGAAAGGAAGATGTAGATATGGATAAGAAGAATATCGATTGGGCAAACCTTGGATTTGGCTATGTTCAGACGGATAAGAGATTTGTAGCAAATTATAAGGATGGAGCATGGGATGAGGGTACACTCACAGAGGATCCTAACGTAGTATTAAACGAGTGCGCAGGTGTTCTTCAGTACGCTCAGACAGTTTTCGAGGGAATGAAGGCTTACAGAACAGAGGATGGTCGTGTTGTATGTTTCCGTTCTGACCTCAACGCAAGCAGAATGGCAGACTCAGCAAGAAGACTTGAGATGCCACCTTTCCCAGAGGATAGATTTGTACAGGCAATAGTAGATACAGTAAAGGCAAATATTGATTATGTACCACCTTACGGATCAGGTGCTACATTATATATCAGACCATATATGTTCGGTTCAAATCCAGTTATAGGTGTTAAGCCGGCAGACGAGTATCAGTTCAGAATCCTCACAACACCAGTTGGTCCTTACTTCAAGGGCGGTGCAAAGCCTATCACAATCAAGGTTTCAGATTTCGATAGAGCAGCACCTCACGGAACAGGACACATCAAGGCTGGTCTTAACTATGCAATGAGCCTTCATGCAATAGTTACAGCACACAAAGAGGGATTCGATGAGAATATGTATCTCGATGCAGCTACAAGAACAAAGGTTGAGGAGACAGGTGGAGCAAACTTCATCTTTGTTACAAAGGACGGCAAGGTAGTTACACCTAAGTCAAACAGTATCCTCCCATCGATCACAAGACGTTCACTGATGGTAGTTGCAAAGGATATCCTTGGACTTGAGGCTGAGGAGAGAGAAGTATACTTCGATGAGGTTAAGGATTTTGCAGAGTGCGGTCTGTGCGGTACAGCAGCAGTTATCTCACCTGTAGGCAAGATCAACGATCACGGCAAGGAGATCTGTTTCCCAAGCGGTATGGAGAAGATGGGACCAGTTATCCAGAAGCTGTATGATACTCTTACAGGAATCCAGATGGGCAGAATCGAAGGCCCAGAGGGATGGCTTAAGGTAATCGAGTAATTCGGTGTGAGATAATAATTATTGAGAACATTATACCCCACAGATGTCTGATGGTAAGTCGGATGTCGGTGGGGTTTTTGTGTATCCAAGTTAGTTCGGTGTAAGAAAGATTAGCCCCATATACTAACAATTAGAATTGACTTGCACCGACCCTGAAGAGTTATAATTGTGTAGACAATAGAAGGAACGAAAGATAAATTGCATATCGGATAGTGCATTGAAACATAATATAATTCATAAAAACAATTATCTTGAAGGGGTGGTTACTATGATGTCATTATCAGATGCAGTAAACGGTTTCTCAGGAGAGGTAGCCTGGAACTGTGCGGACAGATCACTGTTCGGCGCATGCCAGCTTGAGACTGGAGATCAGGTGCAGGTCGTATCGTCTTACTTTGGCAATGTGATAATCAAGGCAAATGGAAAAAGACTAGCGATAACAAGGGACGCGGCGGAGCGGATAAAGCTGGCTTAGATTGAGAGCGGAAGAAACGGAAAAAACGGCAGTTGCTGGAGAACAGCGGCTGCCGGTTTTTTGTCATAAAAATTATTAAATCTTTATAGATATTTAATTGACTGAGAATATATGCAATGATAAACTTTCAAAGATATTCAAATAAAGTAAGAATACGCTTGGAAATGTAAAGGGGAAAACAACGTCAGCTAAAGCATGGCATTTTCTCCGTCAGAAGAAAGCGTAGATATCAGATGAATGTATCCCTGCATAATGTATATTAACGTGTACAACATAACATCACCTGTACAGGACATTTGAGGCCACCGGTCCTTAGTACCGCTGTAGGCCGAAATGAGCGGGAGCGATCCGGTACAGGTGATGTTATGTTGTGCACATAGAAAGACTAGAGGGGGATACATTCATCTGATCAATAATTGTTCAAGGAGGAAATGACATGCAGATATTCAGAAATCTGAAGCCGTATTGGAAGTCGGTCATTATCATAGCCCTGCTTCTCGTTCTGCAGGCATACTGTGATCTGTCACTTCCGGACTACACCTCAAAGCTCATAGATACCGGTATACAGAACTACGGTATAGAGAACTGCAGTCCGAAACAGATCCCGGAGAAAGCCTACAAAGTGATAGACGGATTTATGGATGACGATGAGAAAGCCGTATGGAAGAAATATTATAAAGATGGTTCGGATGGTTATTATTACCTGACAGAAGACGGCGAGAAACACATAGACGAAGTGGATAGTGCCTGTATGAAGGGGCTTATGATGTATTACTATCCATATCAGATGGTGAACTCTGACGAGGACAATGAGATCAAGGCAGGACTTGATAAGATGGGAATCACCCTTGACGAGATGCCGGAGGAGATGTGGGCGCAGATCGGTGAACAGATGAAACCTACGGTTGACGGCATGCTCGATAGCATGGGGGAGGATTATATGGAATCCACAGCCATCGCATGTACAAGGATATGCTATGACAGCTTTGGCTACGATTATAAGGCAGGACAGATGTCATATCTGAAGTGGGCAGCGGTGAAGATGCTTGGAATGTCACTTCTCATGGCAGCAGCTGCGGTTCTCATAGGACTTGTGGCGTCAAGGGTTGCGGCAAGCGTTGCCTGCGGACTCAGAGAGAAGGTGTTCAACAAGGTTATCGCATTTTCGGATGCTGAGATCAACAAGTTCTCAACTGCATCTCTTATAACGAGATCTACAAATGATGTCCAGCAGATACAGATGGTTACAGTTATGATGCTCAGAATGGTTCTATATGCACCGATACTTTCTATTGGAGGAATCGTCAAGGTTGTTGGGAACGGAGCCGGAATGGGCTGGGTAATATTCATCGGTATAGCAGCAGTTGTGATCCTCATGGGAACGCTTATGGTCATTGCCATGCCAAAGTTTAAAGTTATGCAGACACTGGTGGACAGAGTAAACCTTGTGTCAAGAGAGATACTTACAGGTATCCCGGTTATCAGGGCATTTGGCAGAGAGGAACGCGAGGAAGAGAGATTCGATGAGGCAAATAAAGACCTGACGAAGAACACCTTGTTCGTCAACAGAGTCATGACATTTGCAATGCCTATACTCATGTTCATCATGTATGCAATAAGCATACTTATAGAGTGGGTGGCAGCCCACAAGATCGATGCGGGTGTCCTTCAGGTAGGATCAATGACTGCATTTATTACATATACAATGCTTATCATTATGTCATTCCTTATGCTCAGCATGATGTCAGTCATGCTCCCTCGTGCCAGCGTGGCAGCAGACAGAATACAGGAGATCATAGATACGGATGTGACAGTTCAGGATGCAGCCGGAGCAAAGAAGCTTGAAGCACCAAGGGGTGTCGTAAAGTATGACAATGTCGCATTTGCATATCCGGGCGCAGATGAGAATGTACTTGAGAATATCTCATTTGAGGCCAAGCCTGGACAGACTACGGCGATCATAGGAAGTACCGGTTGTGGTAAGAGTACACTGGTTCAGCTCCTCCCGAGATTCTATGATGTTACGGAGGGCTCGATAACAATAGACGGACAGGATATAAGAGACCTCACCATGGAGAGCGTGAGACAGAATATCGGTTTTGTTCCGCAGAAGGGAATTCTGTTCTCAGGAACGATTGCATCCAATATAAGATTCGGCGCGCCGGATGCATCTGATGAAGATGTCAAGCTTGCAGCTGAGATTTCCCAGGCATCCGACTTCATAGAGGAGAAGGAGCATGGTTACGACAGTGCGGTTGCTCAGGGTGGTGGAAATGTGTCCGGCGGTCAGAAACAGCGTCTTGCTATAGCCAGAGCCATAGCGAGAAAGCCGAAGATCCTGATATTTGACGACAGCTTTTCGGCGCTTGATTTCAAGACGGATGTGGCAGTCAGAAAGGCGCTTGGCGAGCACGTAAATGACAGCACGGTATTTATCGTTGCACAGCGTGTAAGCACTATACTCTCAGCAGATCAGATACTTGTGCTTGACGAGGGTACGATAGTCGGCAAGGGAACTCACAAGGAACTCTTGCAGACCTGTGAGGAGTACAGGCAGATAGCCGAGTCGCAGCTTTCTCCATCGGAGATAGCGGCCAGTCTTGGAACTGACTCAGAAAGGCAGGTGTAGGACATGGCAGAACAGAATCAGACAAATAATCAGAGAAGTTTCAAAGGCCCTAGAAGAGGTCACGGTCCTATGATGGGCGGCGAGAAAGCCAAGGACTTCAAGGGAACGATAGGAAAGTTATTTAGATACATAGGCAAGTACAAGGCAGCGGTTGTTGTCGTTGCTATATTTGCAATTGGAAGTACGGTATTCAACGTAGTATGTCCGAAGGTGCTCGGCAAGGCGACAACAGCCCTGTCCGAGGGGATCATGAACAAGATAACAGGCAACGGCGGAATTGATTTCACGTATATCGGTAAGATATTGCTGTTCTGTCTTGGTCTGTATGTGCTGAGTGTGGCATTTAGCTTTGTACAGGGCTTCATCATGACCGGTATCACACAGAAGGTGTGCTACAGGATGAGACGTGAGGTGTCCGAGAAGATCAACAGGATGCCGATGAGCTACTTTGAGAGCAGAACCTATGGCGAGGTACTTTCAAGGATCACAAACGATATAGACACCATGGGAAATGGTCTGAACCAGAGTATCACACAGCTCATCACATCGGTTAGCACAGTCATCGGTGTAATAGTGATGATGCTCACGATCAGCCCGCTTATGACACTTATATCAGTGCTGATACTTCCGATAAGTATCATGCTCATGATGTTTGTCATCAAGAAATCCCAGAGATTCTTCAAGCAGCAGCAGGAATACGTGGGACACATAAATGGTCAGGTTGAAGAGGTGTATGGCGGACACAATGTCATAAAAGCGTTCAATAAGGAGAACGACGTTAGAAGAGAGTTCCATGAGACAAATGAGACTCTGTACAAGTCAGCATGGAAGTCACAGTTCTTCTCAGGACTGATGCAGCCTATTATGATGTTTGTCGGTAATCTGGGCTATGTGGCAGTTGCCATATCAGGTGCGGCTCTGGCGATCAGAGGAACTATCCAGATAGGTGATATCCAGGCATTTATACAGTACGTGAAGAACCTCACACAGCCAGTTCAGCAGGTTGCCCAGGTCACAAATATGATGCAGCAGATGGCAGCAGCCGCTGAGCGAGTATTTGAACTTCTTGAAGAGAAAGAAGAGGAGCAGATAGTAGAGAATCCTGTATCCACAGAGGGAATCAAGGGTGAAGTTACATTTGAACATGTAAAGTTTGGCTACAATCCGGATCAGATCATCATCAAGGATTTCTCAGCCCATGTAAAACCGGGACAGCAGGTAGCCATAGTCGGACCTACCGGAGCGGGCAAGACCACCATGGTCAAGCTGCTCATGAGATTCTACGACGTGAATGGCGGTGCTATACTTCTGGACGGACACAATATTAAGGACTTCAACAGGCGTGAACTCAGGGATGTATTTGGCATGGTGCTTCAGGATACATGGCTGTTCAAGGGCACTATCATGGAGAATATCAGATATGGAAGATTGGACGCTACGGATGAGGAAGTTATCGCAGCGGCAAAGGCAGCTCATGCACATAGATTTATCTCGGCACTTCCGGGTGGATACAACATGGAGCTCAATGAGGAGATAACAAATATCTCCCAGGGACAGAAACAGCTCTTAACTATCGCAAGAGCAATTCTTGCTGACAATCCGGTCCTGATCCTCGATGAGGCTACATCGTCAGTCGATACGAGAACAGAACACAGGATTCAGAGAGCCATGGACAATCTGATGAAGGGCAGGACAAGCTTTGTCATAGCCCACAGACTGTCAACCATCAAGAATGCAGACATAATCCTTGTTATGAAGGACGGTGACATCATAGAGCAAGGTAACCATGACGAGCTCATGGCGCAGAATGGATTCTATGCGGATCTGTATAACTCGCAGTGGAGTTAAAAGAGATATATTTAGATGCTTTTTAATAAACAGTGTATCAAACATAAAAACGGCGGTGAGCAGGTGATATGTACCCTCTTTACTGGACAACCAGTAAGGAGGGTATTTTTATGCGTTA